>OBKR01002220.1_pt1 | contig 14692 bp, 18 predicted proteins | sample 1518991 | NCBI WGS metagenome assembly OBKR01 (sample SAMEA2452117, study PRJEB22498) | human gut metagenome | biome: human feces; feature: human gut; material: feces | place: Australia | collected 2012
CATCTACGGTAACCTCATCAACGTAAAAGTCATACTCCTCGGGCGTCTTGCCGAGCGAATAGAAATCGAACCACTCCTCCATAAATTTGACCTTAGCACCCTCTATATCATCCGCTTCTACGATTCCATCAAATGCAAGGGAGTTATCGTAGATGTTTTCTTCCTCCCAATCCTTGAACTCTCGCTTGATGGGGCGTTCAACAGTGATTCGATAATGGTTCAGGTTGCTCAGATTGATTTGCAGCTTGAACTCAAAAATGCTTGCTCTGAAATCTGCCGTATCCTCTCCGGGATAGAGCATTGCCTTCACCCTTGGCACCCAACTCTCCGCTTCTTTGCGGTCGTGAACTTGAATGATGATTGCTTTGCTATTTTCATTTCTGTAAAATGCACCAACTCTGTAATACATAGGCTTTTTGTTGCTCCTTTCTTGGTTTGTGACTACATTATATCACCTTCAAAGAGAAAGCAACAGGACTGCTTTTGCCCTGTTGTCTTTTCTTATAGAAGCCTTGTTTCAAGGGAATTGTCGGAGATGTTATACTTTCGCATTGCTGCCTTGACTCTTGGGACAGTTACTCGTCTGCAAATATCACTCTCGTTATTCGTGATAAGAATAAACCTGCGATTACCGCCATCCTCGCAATTGAGATCAAGTGTAGCGTGCCCCGTCGTGCCGCTTCCGGCGAAGAAATCCATCACAATCGCATCGGTTTTTCCCGAGGAACGGATAAATTCCTTGATCATTTTAACAGGCTTGGGCGTAGCAAACAACGTTCTGTCGCCAAGCAATTCGGCAAGTTCGTCCTTTGCCGAGGTGGTCGTACCCATAAAATCAATAACCGTTTCAAGCGGTTGCAAGCGTTCTTTGATGACGTTGCCATCCAAGTATGGCTGCATTATAGGAGCAAGCGTTGTGTTTGCCCGATCCTTGAAGCATACTACAATGAATTCGTGCGTTCTGCGAATTCCGCTTTCAAGCGGCTTTTCTTTTCTGTTTGCATCAAAGAAAGAATTGGTCTTTTTCCAAATCATAGACTTCAAATTGTGAGTGCCAAATATCTCCGAGCAAAGCATCCAAAGGTTTGAAAACTCGCATTCATCAATATGAATGAACATCACCCCCGTAGGAGAAAGCAGACGATATGCTACCTCAAGGCGAGGACGCATAAACTCCACCCAACCGTCCATATAACCGCTATCCTTGTATCCGATATGTGCAATATCGGTATTGTATGGCGGATCAATCGGCATTACGTCGATTTTTCCTTCGTATTCGGGAAGCAACTCCCGCATTGCAATTAAATTATCGTTCTCAATGATTATATTTCGCATTATTCTCTCCATTCGATTTGTGCGGGACACTCGTTAAATGCGTTTTTGTCTATCTTCGTAGCTTGGCTGATGCTTACTCTTTCCAAGTTCGTGCAGTAAGCAAATGCCCATTCGCCAATATAGGTCACGCTATCTGGAATATATAGCTCTTTCAGTGAAGTACAGCTTGTAAACGAGCTTTTATCAATATAGGCAACTTTATTTAGGTCGACGCTCTCTATGTCTGCGCAACCGCTGAAAACACCTCGTCCTATATGCGTAACACCGTCGGGAACGTAGAAATGCTTTCCTACGGTACGGTTGGTAGCACACAGAATATGCGTTTTGCTTGCATTGTATATCACACCGTTTTCACAAGGAAACAACGGTGACTCGCTTTCAAGCCAAAGCTTTTCACATCCCGCAAAGGGATTATAACCGATGCGATTGACGTTTTTGGATATCACAAGCTTTTCAATGTCCTTGCAATTCCAAAAGGAATTGCGACTGATGAGCGTAACGGTATCGGGAATGACAAGGTAATCTGCTTTCGTTCCGTTCAGGCAGCCAATCACCGTGGTTCTGAATTTGTTGTAAATCACGCCGTTCTCTATGTGATAAAAAGAACTATGATTTTCAACCGACAACTTAGTACACCCCGAAAAAGGATTATTTTCCATACGAATCACGCTTTCGGGGATGATGATTTTCTCCAAGTTGTCGCAAGCAAAGAAGCAATGCTTGCCAAGACAAATAACCGTATTGGGAACAGTGAATTCCTTGTCGGGATTAGATATCGTATAGTGAATAAGATTGGTTTTGTTCTTGTCATAAAGCACGCCGTTTTCAAGAACAAAGTAAGGACTTTCGTTCTTCAAGACAAGACTTGGGCATCCCGCAAATGGATTGTTGCCCATAATGCTAACTTTTGCGGAAATCGTCACTTTTTCAAGACTCGTGCAGTAATAGAAGCAATCACCACCAAGTCTTTCAAGAGTGCTTGGGAGAACGACCTCTTTCACATAAGTATTGTTCCAAAATGCTGATGCACCGATTGAAACGATGCCCTCTGGAATGTGGACAATTTGATCCTCGCCTCTGTAAGCAATAAGCTCTCTGCCAACAATCTCAAAATCTGCAGAGGAGGTTACCCGGTTTCTGTAATCATCCCAATCAGAGGGAATATCAAAACCGTCGCTATGAATTTCGTATTTAAATTCTAAAAGCCCACTAACAAGACGCGATGTGTAGTCCACCTCATAATCTGCAAAGTCACCACCAACGCCACCGTCATAATCTTCCCAAGCAAAGCAATCAAAGCCGATCATATCGTTTCCTTTGCACAAGGTAATGTCAAAAAAATTGCCTACCGTAATCTGTTCGGGAAGATATCCTTCTGTTAGCAGACGGTCAACACATTCCAAAACAACAAAGGATTTATGAGTGGTCAGTGGATATTTGCCATTGCATTTAATTTTGCTGCCAAAATCCACCGCTTGCTCCTCGGCGTATATTGTGATCTCATATCCGTTATAGCTTTTTTTGTGAACGTCAAGCTCGGTTTCTACAAAGCGCAGCGCCCAATAAAGAGCCGTATATTTCATATCTTTAGATATCATTGCCTATGATTCTCCTTTATTTTTATTAATTCATCCAATGTTTGAGGCTCAAATCCTATAATGTCTATACCAGCGTGCAGACTTCTTGGAAGATATGCCAGCAGTTTTGTCGCAATATCGGCTTCGTTGTTATGAATATGCCCAAAGACATGGTATCCTCCGTATATCGAATTTTCATAACTCATAAGCGGATAATGACATAAAACAACGCTTCGACCATTATCATCAATCTTTTTTATTACAGAAATGTCCTCAAACTTGGTAATTGCTGTGAGAAGTATGCTATCATGATTACCGACAACAAGATGCTTTCTTCCGTTTAACTGTTTAAGCATATCAATTGCAACTACATCTGATGCTGCAAAATCGCCAACTATATAAACATCATCAGTGGCAGAAACTTTATTATTCCAATTAATAATCACTGTGGTATTCATTTGATCAACCGTTTCAAAGGGGCGACGAGCGAGACGCATAATACGCTCGTCACCAAAATGTGTATCTGCAATGTAATAAATCATGCCCGCCCCTCAATTCGCTTCATAATCAACTCCACTACCTGCTCAGGGCAAAGCTCGCTTGTGTCAATGACCATATACGGCATTTCATATTTTTCGCAGAAGAAAACCATCTTCTCGTACTTTTCCTTGGCTTTCTTTACCTTATCAAGGTCGCTATCTTTTTCATCACGGGAACGAAGCCTTGCAAATAGCGCCTTCTCGTTTGCATAAAGGATTACTGTGAGTGCCGGGAAGCCGAGCTTCTTCACAAGAAGATCATACACCTCAACGTTATCCTCCGTACCGCTCCAAGCAAAGTTGGAGAGGAAATGGCGGTCGGTAATGATATTCTCGTCCTTAAACTTGGAATAGAGATAAACGTTACCAAGTCCGTAAAACCAAGAAGTAAACAGACGGTCGCTATCCGCATTCACTTTGTCACGGATGCGAAAATAGTTGTCATATCCGTCGTTCTCATCGAAAAGAAAACGAAGATTCTTCTCAACGAATTTATATCCGAGCTTCTCCGCAAGCAGACGGCAGGTAGTAGTCTTGCCAACTCCGTCCATACCTTCAATAGAAATGTGTATCAATTCAGTTCGCCCTCCTGTGCTTTTCTTCATTTTTCTTGCCCGTGGTGAATCCGTCAAGGATTTCAAGGTATCCGCTCACACGGCGAATTCTCGTGATCTGGTTACTCCCGCACACAGGACAAGTGTCAAACACGCCCGACGCACCGCATTCGTCGCACACATCCTTTGGGAAATTAAAGCCGAGATAATGAACTTTCGATCGCGCACTCAATATATTCTCTGAGCCCCTCGTCATTAGCAAGCGGCGCTTCTCCAAGCTCGGCATAAGTAATACAGCCACCATTACAAATCTCGTGGAAGATTCCTTCAAGCTGAATCTTCTTGAATGCCGGGAGGTTGCTGTCCACGTTTACGTGGAAGGAGTTGGTGTAAAAGCCTTTCTTAAATATGTCCGATTCGGTATCAAATTCCTGCGCATCCATATCAATAAATCTTCCCGAAATCAGCTCTCCGCTTGTTGCGAGAAGCGAGAAATTAAGCTTGTAGTGGTTACGAAGAAAATCACAGTATTCGCGCATATGCTTCACGAATCCGATTGCCGCCATATAACACTCGGCATCCTCGTAAAAGCGCTTGCCGGAAAGCGCCTCGATGGCTTCGGAAAGACCAATAAAACCGAGCGAAAGTGTTCCGTGACGGAATACGGAAGAAATATCGCCAAAATCCTCTTTCCAAAGGTGATGCACCTTGTTGATCGGAAAATCCTCACTTGTTCTCTTGCAAACTTTATAGTAACGGTCGAGTAGAATGTCCTTCGTCAGACTCGCAACCCCATCCCACTTTGCGGAAAACACACGCATTTTTTCTTCAAAGGTAGCCTTTGGAAGCTCCTTTTCAGTAATCAGGGCAAGACGCGGAAGGTTGATGGAGATATTGTCGATGTTACCTCTGCCAACAGAAGAATTCTCACCGAACAAATCGGCAACAACGCGCGTTCTGCATCCCATAATCGCAAGCTTTTCGGCATCCACATCCTTGTTTGGCTCACTATCACAAAGCACGTAGGTAGGGATCATCTTCTTTGCACTGCACAGAAGCGAAGCCTTGAAAAGGTCGTAATTAGGATCGTTTTCAAATCGGTTGACTCCTGCCTTGACCTTGAAAATGATGTTCGGCTTGAACACAAGATCGCCGGATGCCTCAAATTCATCAATCAAAGTCTTAGCAAGAAAGTGCGCAAGCTCGGAATTTGCAAGACCGATATTGAGCGAAACGTAATAGCTCGTTTGTCCCATTCGCGTGTGGGTATGGTTGCACCAATGGATAAGCTGATGGATCGAGTCTGCAATGATCTCCGTATTCGTTTCGTTAAGCTCCACACCGAGCTTTTGCAGAATTGTAGCAATATCATTATCGAAGTTGGCAAGTGCCATACCGCCCGATTGCTCGTTCCCGATATCGCAGAACAGATTTTTAAGGTATTCAAAGGTTGCAATAACCTTTCTTGTCTGACTCATTCCCATAAAGCTATCATAAGGGAAATCACGCAAAATATCAAATGTCAAACAATTATAGGTAAGTCCGTAAGCATCAAGATCGTGAATATGAATAAATCCCTTTTCGTGAAGCTCTCGCCACTCCTTAGGCAAAGCGGAAAGAATCTCCTTTTTCTTCGCCCTTTCGCCAAGCGTATATACCTCGCCAACATAGCTGTAACGATTGGCAGCGTTCTCATTGCACTTTTGCATTATCTTAACCTCCTGAATTCTTGATTCGTTGAGCCAACGAATGGCTTTACGGTAGTTTTCAACTCTTCCTTAAACGATCCTGTTTTGATATAGTTGATGCGCTCAAGCAGCTCCTGCGGCACGTCGCAAAGCTCGTGCCCCGTATAGACTGCGATATCAAAGCCTTCAAGCAATTTGACAAGCTCAATTAAGCCCTCTGTCTGCATCAAGGGTTCACCGCCCGAGAAGGTGATCTTCTTGTTGCACACCTCTTTTTTAAGGAGCATGGCAAGCTCCGCAACCTCCACCTCTGTACCGCTTTTCATATCCCAAGTGGATTTATTTTGACATCCCTTGCAGTGTAGGTCGCATCCTTGAAAGAATACGACCGTTCGCACGCCGGGACCGTCAACAAGACTGCGGTTGAATTTAATGGAATTGATATAAACCTTCACGCTCATTCACCTACCTTTAAATAGCTTTTAAGAGCGAAGTCCGCTTCGTATGTAGCGATCTCGATGAGCCTTCTGCGGAAACTCTTATCGTTTTTCTTCTCGGTTCGAAGCTCGCGCTTGTCATCCACAACACGCTTGTCAAAACCGGGAATCTTTCTTTGTTCCTGCACGTTTTTGCAGTGGAGATACGGATCGGCATAGTTTGCAGCCTTGATCGCGATGAACTCTTCGAAGGAGATTTCCTTGACCGAACCGATCGCGTCCTTGTGGTCGTGCTTCACTCTTTTGAAGTCGCGCACCTTTCTTGCGGCTTCCTTGCCGTTATCCGCTGCGGTAGCGAATGTGATCCATATGCACTTGCCGTGTCCTACGTGTCCGCATTTTGCTTCAACCTTGAAATATCTCTTTGTCATTTTTTTCCTCCGTTTTCCTTTGTGACTACATTATCTCACATTCGAAGGAAGGTTTCGAGGACCGCTTTTGTCCTCATCCCATCTCCCTCTGTTGTGATTTCATTATCTCATAACGGAGAAACAAAAAACAGGACTGGTTTTGCCCTGTCTTGCGCGAAATATATTGAATTATTCATAAAATTGTGATATAATGTTGTTGTTTCTGATAGAGATCTCTGGAGCATTGCTTCGGCTAAGCAAAGGAGGTTGATATTATGAAACAACAATATCAAAGCCTCAGCTTAGTTGCCGGGGCGAACTTAAAACGACTGATCAAGGAAGCAAATATGACACAGGAGGAAGCCGCTGAAAAGCTGCTTCTCAGCGAGGGAAGCTGCATCCGCAGACTCGTTCGCAACGGCATCACAAAGATTGACGAGATTCAAAGAATCGCCGATATCCTTGGTGTTCCGATTACCGAGATGTTAAAGCCGCTTGATTAAGCCGTTTCCATCCTCCCCTCGCGGGAGGATGGTTTCTAATATGAGGTAAAGTATGATATTTGATAAATTAACATTCGCGAGTCCTAAAGAAGAAGAGGACTTTCAAAAATATAAAAAACTTAAGGGTATATATCTGCACAAGCAGGTCTATGACATTTTGCTTGAAGCAAACGGCGGAGAGAATGTTACGTATAGCGAGTTAAGCTCCATTATTCGTTATGATAAAAATCTAAGAGATACGCTCTATATCTACCTTGCTACAATAGAAGAACAGTTGAGAGTTTTACTATTGAATAATTTCGATTTGAAACCAAACACTCCCAAATTCAAGCAGCGCCCATCTACACAAACGTTATGCGAAGCTCTTGTTCCAAAACAAGATTGTGATGTGTCTGAGCTTTATTTTAAGCTTCAAACCGATTTTAAGGTTCTTATGGAAACTTGCGTAGAAAAGAACATTGTTTCAATTTCTGACGAGGTTATGTCGTTGGTCAAGCTCTTAAGAAATGATGTGATGCACCATCATCTTTTAATCTTCGGCGGTGCTCACAACTTGAAGGAAGCTAAAGACAATTTTGCTGCTTTCGAAAGGAAAATTGATACTTTAATAACATTGCTCCCCACCGAATATGTGATAGGATTTCGAGATGATATTACAAAACTTAACGGAGCATCACATAAAAAATACTTAACAAAATTCTATTTAGAGGAAAACAATGGGAAATTACGAATATGTATCTAAAGATGAAGTTCGCCCTTATATGGAACTGTTCGAAGAAGTCTTTAGAAAAATACAGAAAGAGATAAAAAAAGAAAACGGCCTAACCTTTTCGTTCGCATTAGTTGGAAGTGCCAAAAGAAATCTTGTAGTTAGGCATCACAACAAAGGCTTTGACTGCGATTATCAACTCTACCTTCAGAAAAACAAGCAACATCTATCTGAAGAAGAGATTAAAAAGCTACTTATGAAAAAATTCGATGAAAAGATGCCGAGCGAGTATGACTACTGTGAGGATTCCACTTCATCCATAACGATTAAAAAGAAAATAACAAAGCAAAGCAGAATTGAATTTTCCTATGATATTGTAATAATGGACTTGTATGAAGATGCTTCCTATATTCTTCGAAAAAACGGTAGCGGTCAATATGTATGGAATCCGCTCCCCGATTTTACCTCATTCAGTGAAGATTATAGTCAAATTGAAGGTGCTGATATGTGGGAGGATCTACGTCAATGCTATTATGACAAGAAGATAGATAAAGATAACGGAGTTCAAAAATATAAAAACAAAAAATCCTTTCAGCTTCTACACCAAGCCGTAAAAGAAACCCTCTCGCGTTTTTAATGCAAGAGGGTTTCTCTCATTTCATAAAGGGAAATGTTTTCAAGTAATCTTCTTCTGTGTAAAGCTTATTCATTATTGTATCGAAAATTAACACAACTTTTGCTGTTCCTGCTTCGTTCATTCCTGTAAATCTTAGCGGTCCATATCCGACGAAGAAATACGTCACTTTGTAAACGGTGAATATGTTCAATGCCAAAGTTCCAAGTTCCAAAACAGTAACTAACAACGGCACACTATGGCTGTCTGTCCAAGCAAAGATGGTATTTAATAAAAAACCAATACAAGCAAATAAAAGGAACCATCTGTATTTTTTCTTGTAAACCGTATGCCTTAACACACCATCGGCATCTGCTTCAAATCGCTCAAAGCTATTGAATGAATAATCCAAAGTGGAATAATTCTTTTTCGTTTTATAAGTATATTTCAGTACACACAGCATAAGCACAAGCCATATGTTTTCAAACAACGTGAATGTACTGTATATACCAAACGAAATAGAAGCTACTATCGTGCAAATAATCATACTGACAATAGATGACAGTATTAAAATCAATGCAAGCTTCTTGTCCTTATCAAAATCTTCTTTTGTTCCAAGCCACATATATTCGTGTACCGAACGATTTATGAAATTCTTCAGCGACCACGATTGATTTCTTTGATTTACAGTTCTCTGCACTTGATCAGCTTGTGCAGCTTTTGCGTTCACTTTATTGATAGTTTCAAGTATTTCTTCGTGCTCTTGCCTTGAACGCTCTTCTGCTTGCTTTTGTCGAGCAAGTATTTCGTCAAGACCTTCAAAAACATTATTCGGCATTATTTTAACTTATTCCTTTTCATAAAATCCTTAAGCAAATGATATTCGATTTCATTTTTATCATCCACAAAAAATAATGTATAACCCATTCCACTGTCGGAGAATCGCGCCGCAGAAAGCGGTATTCTTGTCAAGCAGAGAATGAAAGCAATAAATCCACTGGTCGTCCCAAGGCAAAAGAAAGAAAACACAAAAATTGCTATCGGCATAAGCTCCGTGAGTAACTTAAAGGCTTTTAACAAAGCTCCGTTTTCGGTCGATATTATAATGCCATTGTCATCATATTCGTTATATTGACCGAAACCACAAGTTTTGTCATAAGGAATTTCGTATTCACGCTTTTTGAAAAATTTGTATCCGCTATAAGCTCCATATCCAAAACATAGCATAGAGTTAATTGCGACAAGAATCCAAGCGTACGGAGTAGCAGAAACAAGCAAGAAAGGCAAAGCAAATTGAAGCAACAACAAGAGCAGATATATTATGCCACGTTTTCTCACTTTTTTCAAATTTCGATTGAAATCGCTATGCTCTCCGTGATATCTCCACACTCGCTTCGCGTTTTTCACGAATTCAACAACCGCCGGAGCGTCATTGGCTAATTGTTTAACGAGAGTACGCGGCTTGTTCGCTTCGTTAAGCTTCTCTTTTAATTCTTCAAGCTGCTCATAAACATTTTTAGTTTCAGCCATTGTTTATGTTCTCCTTTGCCTTTTCAACGTATGCCTTAAATCTATCGCTGCCACAAATGGTATCACCAACCGCATAGGAAACAGCACGGTTTTCGACTACCGACTCTTGTAAAGAGAGCAACATTTCGATCGTGCGATTAAGCTTGTCCTCCATCGAAGAAAGCTTGATATCCTTCAGCTTGCTGATCTGCTTGTGGAGTTCAGCGTTTTGTTCCTCCAAAGACAACTTATCAAGCTCTGATTGGGAAAGCAAGCCTTGATACGTTGCAATGTCACTATCCTTCAACTTGCCTTCTTTTACCGAGGTGGCAAGTTCTTCTTTTAATTGCAGCATCTCGCTTCTGAGATCGGAATTTTCTTTTTCAAAAATACCGAAAATGGATATGTAATAGTTCGCATCAAAGCCGTCCGCATCAATAGCCTTGCTTCTCACATATGCTGAAGCCGCATTATAGAATATGCGTAGATAATTGACGATCGTTTCAATCTGAACCGTCTTTTCTCCCTTGTGCTTATGGGCGTTTACCTTGAGCGTGTAGTCCTGCATCTTGTTGTAGGTGTACTCGTCGATCTGCAAGGTTTCCATAAAAAATGCTCGCACTTCCGCCTTGCGAAGGATTGCGCCACAGGTTTCTTGAACCTTTATCTCAAAAGCCCGCTCCGCTAAAACGAGCTTGACAAAATGTTCCTGCAAATCAAGATAAGCATCGTAAAACGAATTGCTTCGAGCCTTGATGTTGCGCTCCAAGGTTAAATAACGCTCGTACAAGTTGTGGTCTATTGAATCTAAAAAATTAAACATTTAGATTTCCTCCATAGCGTTCCTCAATAATTTTATAAAGATTGGTATAATCAACACGCGGAATAAACGGAAAGGAATTCAGCTTTTTATAAAGAACAACCGATCTTACCACGTCAGGCAATGATGAAAAGCCAAATGTCTCTGCCACTCTATCCATAAACAACGCGTTGCAGTATTGTACCTCTTTTTCGGTTAAATGTTTCACTTCGTAGATGTATTCGTCATCCTCGTGATATTTAATTTGAGGTGGTGTTTGTGGCAACACGTATCGCGCGTTATTAGGGTAATAAAGTTCTTCGTTTACGAGTTCTGTTAAATACACTAAAGGGGGCATTTGATATCTGAATTGATACATTTGCCTAAACTTATAGAAGGGAGCAATTAAAACGATCATGCGCGTTGCAGAAATCGGAAACATTTGAAAATTCTCGTGAAAACTGCTGGTCATATTCATAACCCTGGCAATTTCGTTTTTCATTGTCGGGTCATTTTCGTACGCGAGTAATTCCGCCAAAAAGTTAGTCTTCTTTGTATTATGGACGGTGCTGCCATTCCATCCTAATTCGTTTTCCGATGTCATACCAATATCGGTAATAACGAATTTGTTGTTTGTGTCGGTTGTATCCCAAAACGCCAAGTATCCGGCATTAATTATTTGTGCCCAGCGGTGAGCAGGGTACGTTGCCTTAGGGTGCTTCATGATTTCTTCGGGAGAACCGTCTGTTTCAAGGATGACCTCCAGTGTTCTCATCCAATAATCAAAATCCGTTTCACCTTCGATAACACGCTCCGAAAACGGAGGCTTCATGTCTTCGATACCTGCAACAGTATGTTCTTCACTAAGATTTTGTGCTTTAGCAAATGCAATCCAATATTCTTTCAAATTGTCATAAAAGCGTCTTTCTTTTTGTAAAAATTGCTCGCTTTCAATACTGCGTATTACCGATATCAAAAGGAATTTCTTAACAAGGCGAAGTTCTTTTCGGCTGAGAATTATTTTGTCTATACACTTGGAAATTTTATTATAAAACAGATTTGCAAATTGTGACTCGATTTTACGATTAAGTTTATCTTCAATTTCATCGTTATAAAATCCAACTTGTGAATATGCTTTTTCAAGTTTCACATCCTCGCGTAGCTCACCGCTTTTAATGTCATAGATAGAAATCTTATCACCGAAATTTTTTAAAACAAATTTAGGTACATAGTGTGAATTCATAAGACACCTCGTTAATCAATCCACAACTTCCATAATATCATCAAATCCACAATCTAACGCAACGCAGATTTTTGCGAGTGATTCAGTATTTACGCTTTCATTACGAGATAAGCGTAACATTGTGTATTGTGTTATGTCTGCTTTCTTAATTAAATCTTTCTTTTTCATATCTTTATCAATTAAAAGCTTCCACAATTTTTTATAACTGATAGCCATATATACACCTCCCAACCAAGAGATAAAACAATTATACCATATCATTGTGAATATTTCAATAAAAATATTGGTTTTTCAATAATTATATTAAAATGGCGGCGAGGACATAGCCACGCCGCCGTGTGTTATTCAGTTAAAGTTTCGATTGCAATCTGCATACCAAGCTTAAAAGCGTACTCAAATATAGCTGCCTCACCAAGGCTCATATACTCACTCCAACAATCGTGAAACTTTTCGAAAATAGCTTTTTGCTCATCGGAAAAGCTTTTCTCCAAGTCCTCGTGATGCCGTGACATATAGCCGAGCAATTCTTTCATTTCCTTAGAGTTAGTTCGGCTGTCCTCTTGGGGTATGATGTTTCCGTGCCATAGCTCTTGAATAATGGACATCATTGATAGATCACCTCCTGCAAGACGATCTCTTCTGCGCTCGCCTTGATGTTGTTCATCTCGGCAGTCCACCCAAATGCATTGTGAGCCTTAAGATCTTCGTCTATGCCACGTTCTTGGGCGAGGCGAGGAATTATGTTATCAAGCAAATCGTAAGCTTGAATATCAATGTCGTGTAGATATTCATTCAATCGTCCTTCGGTGAGCATTGTGGTGTACGTTCCGCGACGGTGCTTCTTTATAAAGTCAAGGCGCAGGTTGGCGTACTTGCCAAGAGGATAATTTGTCTGCTCAGGGAGTGCAAGGTCGGGGTAGTAAAGTCCGTTATGTTCGGTATAAGTAATTTCGTTTTTCATTGTAAATATCCTTTCTTAAAAATGTTTTCGTTTGGCATCAACTATCAAGGATATTTACTTGGGCGGTGCTCGGGCGTGATGCCGACGACAGTAAGTCAGCATCACATATCACCGAACACAAAAAGAAATCCGAACCCTTCGCCTACCGGCTTTGGGTTCGGATTTCTACTGTTTGGAGCTGATGGGGGGACCCACCACCCCGACCTGCTGTTCAGCCGAGCGGAAGCGCAGCGAACGCGAACGCCACGAGCGCATGCGAGTATTACGAATCGCGCCGATTTTCAAGGCGCGTCGTATGAAGCACGGTCGGGACTTATGTCATAAATAAAAATACCGTCCACTTCCGAACGGTACTTTCTGGAGCAGTGAGTGATGATAAATCCGAACCAAAGGCCTCTTCAATTTCAGCGAAAGTGATTGTTTTTGTGCCTTCCTTGTAGTTGAATGTAATGACCAAGTAGTCGTCGAACAGATAGATCGCATTGACAAAGCTATCGATCAGACGACGGCGGTGGTCGAGCTGTTTCATATTGAGCTTGCGATACTTGATAAGATACGCGAGTATATCTTCTTTTGTAACTGTGGGTTTAGCAATTTCTTCTTTGAGGATCTGCACCGAGATCTCGCTCTTCTCGGCTTCAAGATGTTCAAGACGTTGCTTGGTGGATGCAGTGAGAATTCCCGCTTGAATGGCATTGACGAGATTGTCTATGCCTTTTTCTATTTCTGCAAGCTGCTGCCGGAGAATCGGTAGAGCACTGCTCTCGGCATTGAGCTTGGCGATCAGCATATCTGCAAGTCTATCGAGCAATTCATCGTCAAAGATGAACTTCTGAATAAGCAGGATAACGACTTCCTCAATCCATTTCTTCTTGATAGTTTTCTTCTTACACGTTCCGCCCTTACGAGTTCCACGGCATTTGTAATAGCGATGGACTTCTTGGGTATGGCTCGTTCCGCTTTCACCCGTGATCAGACACTTACAATAACCGCAAAACAGTTTTGTTGTCAGCAAATATTCGTCCTCGGCTTTGTGTTTAGCGGGAGCCTTCTTGTTCGCGGCGGCTCGCTCTTGTACTTGCTCAAATAACTTGGCAGGGACGATAGCGGGGATTCCGTTGGGAACGACCACATCACGATATTGGTACTCTCCAATGTATCGGCGGTTATGTAACTCGCGTTACAGTGTTAAGGCTGATCTTAGTTCCTTTTGATGTGCGAATACCTTTGATGTTTAACTCGTCGGTGATCTCCTGCATCGTTGCACCCTTTGCATATTTCTTGAACGCTTCAAGGACAGCAGGAGCGGTAACGGGATCGATTTGGAAGAATTGATTTTCATCAATGGTGTATCCGATGGGAAGTGTACCGCCGTTGTACTTGCATTTTAGTGCGTTTTCTGTCAGACCTCGCACAACCTTTTCGGAGAGCTCTGCCGAGTAGTATTCAGCCATACCTTCAAGCATAGATTCGAGCAGGATACCTTCCGCGCCTTCAGAGATTGCCTCGGTTGCCGATACAACCTTTACTCCGTTCTTTCGCAGAACACTTTTATAATGCGCCGAATCGAAACGGTTGCGGGCAAATCTATCCAACTTCCACACGATGACAACATCGAATTTCTTTGCCGCGCTATCCTTGATCATCTTTTGAAAGTTCGGGCGGTTGTCCGTCTTGGCTGATAGCGCTCGGTCTATATATGGTTCAAGCAAGGTGATATCATTCTTCTTTGCAAATGCTTGACACTCACGGAGCTGACCTTCAATCGATTCCTCTCGCTGATTGTCCGATGAATAGCGAGCGTATATTAGCGGC
>OBKR01002227.1_pt1 | contig 14676 bp, 16 predicted proteins | sample 1518991 | NCBI WGS metagenome assembly OBKR01 (sample SAMEA2452117, study PRJEB22498) | human gut metagenome | biome: human feces; feature: human gut; material: feces | place: Australia | collected 2012
CCAACTGGCGGGCGAAATATGATTTCGTACCGGCGGAAAATATTGTGGCGGAAGTGCGGCCGCTCGGTTTTTATGTTCATCGCTGGGACGCCGGGCAGCTGACCTCTTATCTGGTTCCGGTTGCCGGGTAGCGAATGTTACAAAGCCGTAATCTTTTGTGTTTTGCCTTTGGGAGAAATTTGTCATAGTATCACTTCCAGTTAAAACTTAGACAGAGGAAAATACTATGACAAATAAACCTTCTAAACCGATTAACCTGTTTGATTGTGCAACTTCTCAAAAAGTTATCGGTCAGGAAAATTTTCTGAATGCTTTTAAAACCATTTTGAATCACGGCGGTTATGCCCAGGGGCCGGAAACCCGCGAACTGGATCAGAAACTGGCTGATTATTCCGGAACAAAATTCTGTGCGACCTGCGGTTCGGGCACCGATGCGCTGACTTTGGCGCTGATGGCCTGGGATGTTAAGCCGGGCGATGCCGTTTTTGTTTCTTCCTTTACTTTCGTTGCTTCCGCCGAAGCTCCGGTTTTGCTCGGCGCAACCCCGATTTTCGTTGATTCAGACCCGAACACTTATAATATGAATCCGAAAGATTTGGAAAAAGCGATTGAAGAAGTTAAAAAAGAAGGCAAACTGAATTTGAAAGCCGTTATTGCGGTTGATATTTTCGGTTCTCCCTGCGATTATGACGCAATTATCGAAATTGCCCATAAGAACGGTATGAAAGTATTGTCTGACTCCTGCCAGTCTTACGGTTCGGTTTATAAAGGCAAAAAGGCTGGTTCGATTGCCGATATGTCCGCTACGTCTTTTTATCCGACCAAGCCGCTGGCCTGCTATGGTGACGGCGGTGCCGTATTTACCAATTCCTCTGAGGAAAATGAGCTGGTTAAGTCCTGCCGTGTTCACGGTATGAGCCCGGAAGACCATTATGACAACGTCCGTCTGGGAATGACCGGCCGTATGAATACTTTCCAGGCTGCCGTTTTGCTGCAGAAACTGAAAGTATTCGATCAGGAACTGAAAGACCGTGCGCGCGTTGCTTCCCGTTATGACAGCGAATTGAGCAGCTACTTCAGAAAACAGCAGATTTTGAACGGCTGCCAGTCGGCTTATGCTTTGTACACGATTAATTGCGATGATCGTGATGAACTGATGGCTTTCCTGAAAGAAAACGGAATTCCCTGCGGCGCTTATTATCCGCGGCCGGTTCATACGCAGACTGCTTATGCCAAATGGAATACCCGTTCTCTGCCGGTTTGCGAGAAACTGTCCAAGACCGTTCTTTCCATTCCGATGACTCCGTATCTGGATAATGAAGATTTGGATTATGTCATCAGCAAAATGAACGAATTTGCAGCTTCCAAAAACAGCAAAGCAGCTTAAGGCATAGTTTGCTTAGAGCTTTTAACCAAAAGAAAACCCTCCGGACGGAGGGTTTTCTTTTGGGCTGTTTTTTATATTATTTGTGTTTTCTGGCTTTGTAAAAGAATTCATAAATATGGAGGTAGATAACGCACTGAACGACGGTGAATATGGCCGTGAATACGGCGCGCAATAACCAGGAATTGGCCGATAGCATAAAAATAACAAACGGAAGCAGACCGTAAACAATAAAGCAAATCAGAAAAATGCGCAGATAGTTGTCTTTGGTGTGAAAGAAGGTAAGGGTAATGGAGGCGTTGCGTCCGATGACGGCGGAGACCCAGGCCAGCGCCGGGATATAAAAGATGACGGTCAGGAAGAGGAACATTCCTCCGTATAAGGCATAGCGGAAAGTGTTGGAAGCGATGAAATTAGTCCACATTTCACGGATGTGGGGATAAATTTCCAGCGGATTCAACAGCCAGAGAAAGAACAAAACCGCCGTTTCCAACAGCATGAGGCTGGCGAATGCCAGCAAGCTGATGGTGATGATGCGTACCAGGGCGTTAATAAATTCCGGCTTGGAAAATAATTTCTGCCGGTTGAAATAAACCCGGACAAAAATGAAATAGAACAGATAGGTGTAAAGAAGATAAAATGCGCCGCCCAACAGGTTGTCCGCCAGATTGAAACCGCCGAGCATGTATATTCCCAAAAAGGAGAAAATACAGAAAAGGCTCAAGATGCGGTAATGTTCCAGCATGTAGCGGAAGCTGTTGCGGAAAACATCAAAGACAGGCAGGCGGTTAGACATGGTCAGCTCCTTACTTATAGAAAAACGATAAGTTCATCTTAATCCAATTATAAAGGAAATCTATTTTAAAATGATTTCTTGTGTATTGTTCGTGAGGCAATGAAAAACCCCTCGGTGAGGAGGGGTTTGACGAGAATAACTATTTGCCTTCGGCGGCTTTTTTCTTTTCCATAAATTGTTCCAGCCAGTGGATGTTGTATTGGCCGTCGATATATTCCGCCTGGGAAATAATTTCCTGATGAAGCGGAATGGTTGTTTTGACGCCTTCAATAACAAATTCTTCCAAAGCCCGGCGCAAACGCATCAGTGCGGCATTGCGGGTTTTGCCGTGAACAATCAGTTTGGCAATCATGCTGTCGTAGAACGGCGGAATGCTGTAGCCGGAGTAGATTTCCGAATCAACGCGGATACCCAGCCCCCCGGGTGCGTGCCATTCGGTAATTTTACCGGGGCAGGGAACGAAAGTTTCCGGGTCTTCGGCATTGATACGGCATTCAATGGCGTGGCCGTGGAAAGTGATGTCATCCTGCGTGTAGCCGAGGGCGGCACCGCTGGCAATGCGGATTTGTTCGCGGACGATATCTATGCCGGTAATGGCTTCGGTAATCGGATGTTCTACCTGAAGACGGGTATTCATTTCCATGAAATAAAAGCGGCCGTCTTCATAAAGAAATTCCAGTGTTCCCGCGTTGGTATAGCCGATTTTTTCAATCGCTTTACGGACAATTTCGCCGATTTCCTGCCGCTGCTGGCTGTTTAACGCCGGAGAGGGACATTCTTCGATAACCTTTTGATTGCTGCGCTGGATAGAACAATCGCGTTCGCCGAGGTGAACAACGTGTCCGTATTTGTCTGCCAGAATCTGCATTTCGATGTGGCGCGGTTTCTGGAGATATTTCTCCATATAAACGACGTCGCTGGTGAATGCGGCTTTGGCTTCGGCGCGGGCCATGGTGTAGGCTTCTTTCATTTCGTCGTCGTTAAAGGCGATTTTCATGCCCTTGCCGCCGCCGCCGGCAGTTGCTTTGACAATGACCGGATAGCCGATTTTGTTGGCCCATTCAATGGCCATTTCCACGCTTTCCAGCGCCGGAGAGCCGGGAGTTACCGGAATGCCTGCTTCCTGAGCGACTTTGCGGGCGGTAATTTTATCGCCCATCAGGCGCATCTGGTCTGCCGTCGGCCCGATGAAAGTAATGCCGTGCTTTTCGACCATTTCAGCAAAGTCGGCGTTTTCCGACAGAAAACCGAAACCGGGGTGAATGGCATCGGCGCCGCTGATAAGCGCGGCGGAAATAATTGCCGCTTTGTTTAAATAAGAATCGGTCGAACGGGCGGGCCCGATACAGACCGCTTCGTCGGCCAGACGGACGTGCATGGCGTTCGCGTCGGCTTCAGAATGTACGGCAACCGTGCGGATGCCCATTTCGCGACAGGCGCGATGAATACGAAGGGCAACTTCGCCGCGGTTGGCAATCAGTACTTTTTCAAACATTATGATTTCCCTAAAAAGTTATTCAATAATGATTAACGGTTCGCCATATTCAACCGGATCGCCGCCGGAAACCAAAATTTTGGTAACTTTACCGGCCATGTGGGCTTTAACCGGGTTGAAAGTTTTCATGGCTTCAATCAGGCAAACAGTGTCACCGGCGCTGACAGTGTCGCCGACTTTAACATAATCAGGGGAATTCGGATCGCTGGAGAGGTAAACAACGCCGACCATCGGAGATTTGACTGCACCGGGAAGTTTGGCATAGTCTTCTTCCGAAACCGGGGCAGCGGGAGCCGGAGCAGCAGGCTGCGGCATGACGGGAGCCGGTGCAAATGCAGGCGGTACGGGAGCCGGGTGGACCGGCGGAAGCGGTGCCGGATGCGGCAATTCTCTGGTCAGGCAGATGCGGCAGCCTTCATCTTCATATTCAAGTTCGGTGAGGTTGCTCTTGTCAAGAATTTCAGCTAGTTTGCTGATGACTTTGGTATCCAGGGGATTAGACATATTGTTATTCTCTCTTTCGAAAAATTATTAAAATTTTATCAATCTTAGACCTGAATTATTACCGCCTATTTTGCAAAAAAACAACAAAAATATTACTTTTTTGCTCTTTTTGCATAAAAAACGGGCAAAAATGACTATTTTTGTATAAAATGTGAATAAGTTGTCCGCACCTTTCAAAATCGATTGCCGGATTATGTTCTTATTCTCGCAAAGATAGAAACCATACGGCACGGATTATGCATTCGGGCTATGCTGTTCAAAGCGAAGGGAGAAAAAATGGAAAATTATTTATGGCTGGTTTATGCCTTGTTGTCGGCGGTTGCGGCAGCAATGGTCAGCGTGTTCGGAAAAATCGGTCTGCAAGGACTGGATGCTCATACGGCAACAGCGGTAAGAGCCGTGATTATGGCAGCTTTTTTGGTGGCCGTGGCCGTTTTTCAGCGCCGCTGGGAGCATCTGCCGGAGCTTTGGGCCGACAAAAGAGCAATGACCTTTATTCTTTTGAGCGGCGTGGCGGGAGCGTTGTCCTGGCTGTTTTATTTTACGGCATTAAAATACGGCAAGGTTTCCCAAGTGGCCCCGGTGGACAAGTTGAGCGTCGTTTTGGCGGCCACGGCGGCGGTTGTTTTTCTGCATGAGACGGTTTCCGCGATGAGTGCGGCGGGGATCGGGCTGATTACGGCAGGGATTATTCTGGTAGCGTTGGGATAAAATAAATGGCACAGATTTTGCATATAGTTTCTCAGATGAATCTTTAAAGGAATTTACAAATGGCTTTAAGCAGTTTTACTCCCTCGGTTACCGGTATGTCGGCACAGGCACATGCGCTGGAGACGGTGAGCACGAACTTTGCCAATATGCGGACAGTCGGTTATAAGCCGAATGAAACCATGTTTAACACTTTGCTGGGCAGCACGCCGAACTTTAACAACACGGTGGATGAGCTCAGCTCCAGCCGGGTGAATATCAACGGTGTCAGCTATTATGACCGGACGCTGGTCAACAAACAGGGAACGATTACCGCCACCGGCAACAGCTATGACGTGGCGATTAACGGTGAAAACGCATTTTTTGAGGTTAAGGATTCCGGCGGCAATATTTATTATACCCGGGCCGGCGATTTTACGACTCTGACCCAGAACGGCCGGACTTATCTGGTGACTGGAAACGGTTATAAGGTTCAGGGCTTTCCGGCCTCCGGCAACGGATTTGGTTCGACGCCGACGGATATCGAAATCGTTTATCAGGAAAAAATTCCTTCGGTGCCGACAACCAAAGCCGAAGTGGTGGCCAATGTTCCCGCCGACGGGGTTGACAGCAGCGCATACAGCATTACCGTTTACGGGCCGAATAATGACGGCCGGACGATGAATATGGTCTTTTCTAAAGTTGAGGGAAAGGTCAATACCTGGGAAATAAACTTTAATATTGAAGACGGTACGGTGACGGGCGGTCCGGTTGAGGCTGTCTTTAATGCCGACGGCACATTGCTGAGCCCAAAAAACATTGACGTTTCGGTCGCTTGGGATGATGGCAGCAGCAACAATGTTAATATTGACATTGCAAATATGACGCAGTATGCGGGCGGAACCGGAATTACCAAAGTTGATCAGGACGGTGCGCCGAGCGGAAATTTTGTTAAAAGTTATATTGACGAAAACGGCGTGGTTAAGGCCTCGTACAGCAACGGAAACGAACTGGTTTACGGCAAGCTGGCGCTGGTCGGTTTTGAATCGGCGGATAATCTGATTCCGGTAAACAATACGTTGTTTGAGGCCAGCAATGATACCGGTGCCAGCCATTATGTCAATGGGCCGGACAAAAATATCGCTAACCTGCTGCAGCCGCAGGCGGTTGAATCTTCTGCGGTTAACGTAGAGAGCGAGTTTGCCAAGATGATTGTCGTGCAGCGGGCCTATTCGCTGAATACGCAGTCGTTTACCGCTAATAACGAGATGTTGCAGACGATTGTCAATCTGAAAACATAGTCGGTTTCTGCAGGAAATCAGAGAAAGCAGCCGTTATTTGTGTTGACAAAAACGGCTGCTTTTTTGTATATAATAGGTATCTTTTATTCATTGGACAGGCAGAATTGATGAAAAATTTTCGGAAAAATCCGGCGTCTTTGCGTTTTATGAAGACGTTTTTGACTGCGGCGGAACGGTTGGCGGCCGCAGTTCACCGTGACGAATCGGATAAATCGCCGTTTTTTGTTTACAGCAAGGAGATGTCTGCGGTTTATCCCGCATTGGAAAATCTGGCTTGGGAGCTTAAGGTTCATCACGGGGCGGGTATTGATATTCCGGCGGCAGAAGGGGCGGAGCCTTTTGAATTGAGTGCCGCTTTTCCGGTTCTGCTGGAAAAAACGTCTTCTGAGATGAAACGGATTTATCCGCAGGTATGTCCCTGGTATGACAGTGCGCGGCCGTCCGTGCCGCAGCAGTTGGAAACCGTGTGGAATCATTTGCAGGAAGAGCCGGTGTCGGCATTGGACAAATACTGGCTGCAGAACAGTTTGCGTTTGTCGCTGGAAGAAATCAGAACCAAACAGGAAGTTTTAAAACAGCAGATGTATGACGCGATAGAAAATCGTTCACTGCCGCAGCAGGTGGCCGGTGTTATGGAAAGTGTCGGTTATGTGGTGGATGAGGATCAGGACGATGAGATTGCCGATATTCTGTATGACGTGGGCGATACTTTTCTGAACGGCAACCGCCATGTTGACAGTTCGCAAGTAACGATGAGCGTTTGGGACAAACTGCAGAAAAGCTGGGCAATCAGTGATGTCGAACAGCGGCTGTTATGGCCGTTGGCACGGCCGATGGCCGAATTGGGCAAAGTTATCAGGGCAACGCAAAAGAAAATGGCTGTTCTTAATTATCCGGCGCGTTATTTGTCCGAGCAATTGCGAAATCTGGGAGAAATTCCGTCGCATGAGGCTGCCAATAATATGATTTATCCGTCGGTGTCTTCGGAAGAAAATTCCGGACTTTTTTGGGCGGACGGGGAAACTCTGCCCAGTTATTTGAGCCCTTATCTTGACGATGCCTCCTTTCAGAAAGTCAATGCCGAAGGCGTTCGCTGGAAGCAGTATGAAAAGCAGGGCGATGTTCTTCAGCTGCCGGAATGGCGTGAGAATTTTAAGGCGGTTCTCGGAGACTGGTGCCAGATGCTGTCAGAAGATGTCGAACAGTTTCAAGGGCAAATCAGACATTATTTTGAGGGGGAACAAAGGCGCAGGGAAGCCGTTGAAGACGGTGACGTTGTTTCGGGCAGAAATGCGGAAGACGAAAAACGCTTTAAGGAGGAAAGCCTGAGTTTTGCCGGAAAGTTGGCGGCCGCTTCGGCGGCGGCGGAAAAATATGCCGGCGTTATTCTTAATGATTCCGGCATCGGTCAAAAGACGCTGGCAAAAATTTCCGCCGACAAAGACTGGAGTGAAGACGACTACCGGCTTTTGTTTCATCTGGCGGAAAATTTTGAAAATAACTATCATGAGCATGAAGGGCAGCTGCCGGTCAGCGCAGAGGAAGGAAACGAGCGGTTTTTTGAGGCTTTTGCAATGCTGCCGCCCAGTCCGGAGAAACATGAGATGATGAAGTTAATGCTGTCAAATTTTGCCGACCGGCAGTTAAGCATTGACGGCGAAATTGAAATGCTGAGCGAGGATTTTATTTCTTTGGCAGAAGAAATGCAGACGGAAAAATATGATTTGCTGGAAGATTTTGTCGGGAGCGGAATGGAACTGTATCCCGAACTGCGCCGGCTGGGACAGGAAAAGCTGGCCGGGGATATCAGCTATTGGGTCAGCGGCAATTATGTTATTCCGTTTTATATGGAGTTGATGTCGGCTCCCGGTTCCTGTGACGAAATGCTGCGTGAAATTGACGGTTATGAATCGTTTTCGCCGGAAGCGCAGGGATTTCTGCGTTCCTTAATCGGGGCGTATAAAGATATGGTGCTGCCGCTTCATCAGGAAAGCAAGCAAAATCTCGGCCAGGTATGGGCATTGAATGCGGGAGCGATAAATGATGATAATCCGCTGGCGGGAATTGTCCGCGATTATAAGGAAGTGCTGCTGCGGGAGATGGACTTGGGCGAGAATCGCCGACTGTTGGAAAATACTTATGAGAGCGAAGATAAAATTTATCGCGATTATCGGCATTACCGGCAGGAGCGTGAAAAATTCACGGTTTCCGATAAAGCTTTGAAACAGGCTTTAATGCAGCTGTTGTCGGCTCGCCGCTAGGTTTTGATAATTTTTTTTTGAATAATATCATTTTTAGCTAGACAAGCCGAAAAATATGTTTTATAAACTCTCTCGTTGACCGATGCTCGGGTAGCTCAGTTGGTAGAGCAGAGGACTGAAAATCCTCGTGTCGGCGGTTCGATCCCGTCCCCGAGCACCATTTCAAACCCCTTGAAAATGTTAAGTTTTCGAGGGGTTTTATTTTCTAAATGTAGCACGCCGCGCGATTTTGGACTTTTGGTCGTTTCTTTTTAGACTTTTGCAGTTGTTTCTAGACTCAATTTTGCTAAATAAAGTTGTTTTTATGAAATTTTATTTTCGTTTTTAAATCCTCCCGTTTTTAGACTCTTGCGGGGTGTTTTTTGCCCCGCAAGGCGTTTTTATTTTAAGGCCGGGATATATCCTGAGCCTGTTTATAAACGGCTTAAATCAACGTTACTGACCAGCAGTTCGGCGGCCGCTTTACCTGACTGTGTGCCGGTGGTGTAAGTCGTTTGAACTTCTTTTATGTGGAAGCCTGTGAATATTTGGCGGATTTCCGGGACATCGTTTATTGACAGGATAAACTTGCCTTTAATCCCTTTCAACAGTTTGGCCAGTTCATCAAAATCAGCCTTGCCGAAGATTCCTTTGCCGTAGTCGTTTTCGCAATTCCAATACGGCGGGTCGAGATAGTAGAGCGTGTCAATCCGGTCATAACGAGTTATAAACTCTTGATATGGCAGGCACTCAATATAAACGCCGGCTAAACGTCTATGAAGCGCATGGATTTGTGGGATAACTCGCTCGGAATTAAAGCGCACCCGTTCAAATTCAACTCCAAACGCCTGGCTGTATGTCTTTCCGCCGAAAGCCGTCTTTTGTATATATAAAAAGCGTATCGCCCGTTCCAGCTCGGTCAAAAGCAGCGGCGGGGTGGCTAACATTGCCTTGAACTCCGCCCGGCTGCAAATCTTGAATTTCAGCATATCCGCCAAATAGTTCGGGAATTTTTCAACCATACGGAACATATTAATAATTTCGCTATTGATGTCATTGATTGCCTCGCACTTGGGTTTTTGGGTTCGCCTGAAGAAGACGCCGCCCATGCCCATAAACGGCTCACAATATATATTGTGCGGGATTTTTTCAATAATAGGAACTATAGTCTTGGCCAGTAAACGCTTGCCGCCTAAATAAGGCGCAATCGGCTCTGTCGGTTTGACCGGTTCAAAGTTAATAATATTTGTTGACTCTGTTCGCATTATGTTCTACTTCCTTTCTGCATTTTAAGATTAAGATGTAAAGAGTAGGAAGCCAGCCCGCGCGGGGCTTTCTCTGGCAGAATCGGAACTTCTGTCGGCGGGGCGTTGGCGCGCCCCGTCCTTTTTTTATAATAATAAGTTACTGACAAAAGGCCGGAAGTTGTCGGACTTTATAAAGTCTGTTAAACCATTCATTCATGACGGCCCGGTCTTCTGCGGTCAGCTTTCTGTAAACGCCGGCAACAGGCTTTCCACCAACCGGCCAGGCAATGCAGCCGGTGTTACAGCTTGCCGGCATCGAGCAGCTGCACAATGGCATCATCAGCAAGATTAGGCTTAGCCAAAATATCAGTCGCGCAAGTCTTTTCATATTTGATGACCTCCTTTTCTTTAGTTATATATTTGATTTCGGCCTTGGTGGTACCGAGCCAGTAGGCGAAAGCCCAGGAAGCCAGAAGGGCTGCAATTAAAACAATTGGTTTGCGCATAACGCCTCCGTCACTTTGCCGGCAATGGTTATGAAATTGAGGCGAATTTCCGGACTGAGTAAAGCCAAAACAAACGCCAACAGCAGGATAATCAGGATTAAGAACTGCGTCCGGCTTAAACGCCCCAGCTGTCTGATAACGGTTGTTTTTAGACTTTTCACCATGCCACAAATACTCCGAAAATAAAACCGAAAACAATCTCCGACAAATTTTTCGGCTGACCGCACCATGCCGGCAATTTATAAAGTGCCGGGATATGGTCAAACAGCCACCAGCTGCCATAATAAACCGGAGAACCGGCAAGACCGATAAGGATAAAAGACCAGTCCCCGAGGGCGATTGCCGGAACAATCATCGGCAGCCCGTAACGGAGCCAGCCATACCACCAGTCATAAAAGCCGGTATATTTCACCTTGCCCAGTTTGTCATAAACCAAGTCAAGCGGCACTCTAAACCAGCGGTCATAACTTTCTGCCGTCTGAATGGTGTTGCGTCCGCAGTCCAAAATCTCGCCGACGGCGCGGCTCCAGAACTGAAGCTGAATCCAAACGGCCAAACATAAAGCAAGCCAGGCATTTGTGCGGTCAAACAAGGTCAGAAACAAAGTCATAACCATAACAAAGGTTTGCAGGTCGCGGCTGTCGAACACTTTATATATAAGTGTGTCCGGCTTAAACGGGTTAAATCCGCCAAACCAACGACGCAGGAACGCCCAGAATAAACCGTTAAGCATTGTCAACATTGGCACCCTCCTTTTCATCCTCTGGATACATAGCTTTAATCTGCGCCCGCAGCCGGTCGATTTTTTCTTCGATAGCTTTCAAGTCTTCCGCCGGATAACCCTTGCGGGTTTTGTAGGCGAGTTCGGCCTCCATACCGTCGGTTATAGCGAGGTAGGCCTGCCGCCGTTGCTCCTCGGCCGGCACGGTGATTTCTTCCTTTGTTTCAGAAATAATTTCCTGCCAGCTCTGATAGATTTTGTTATCCCGAATATCATAAACGGCGTTATAGTTTTTGCCGTCGGCCGGATATTCAGCGGAAACAAACGGCAGATAGCCGTCAGCCTCCAACAACTTTTTGTCGGTATAATAGTTGATAATTCCGCGGGTATTGTCGTTAATCGGCGGAAACTCAACCATATTTTCGTTAATAAATTTTGCATGCGTGTGTTGCATTTCTACTCCTCGCTTATAAATGTTAATCTTAAGAAGCCTTGGTTTCCGGCTTTTGTCGTACTGCCGCCGGCGCCGAATTTGATGCCGTCAACAGTATAAACAGAAGCGCCGCCGGCATTTTCTGCCCCCGGGGCGTTAGTCCAACCGCTGGCAGAATTTCCGTTTTTCTTCAACACCGTTTTCTTCACGGTGCCGGTAAAGCTGCTGACCGTGCCGCCGGCATTTTGGGTTTTGCCGTAAGAGCTTTGTCCACCCGTAACCTTAAAATTGACTGTTGAAGCGTTGCTGCTCTTAAAATAAGCCGTACCGCCCGAGCCGCCGGATGTCCAAAAACCGGAAGCTTTGGTTTTTCCCGGTACGCTGTAAAGATATTTTCCGGCCGTTAAGCTAACCTCAACCACAATCGCCGCAGCGGAACCGCCGCCCGCCCAGACATTCTCGTCTTGCCAGCCGGACCCGGCGCCTCCGGCGGCCTCAAGCTCCAGTTTGAACCGGCCGTCGGCCAAAATTTCAATGCTGCCGGAAACGGCAGAAGTTGAACTTGGTCGGATGTCGAGCAATTTTTGATTGGGGGTGTAAGGACAAATGTCTTTTTTACCGCTCATCGGCCAGAAAGCTGCTTTAATACTCATGGCAGCCTCCTTAATAATTTGTCTAAATAATAAAAAGCCTTAAATAATAAGCCGTTTAAATACCTTTTAAATCTCAGCCAACGGCTTACCCCCCTCCTCGATTTTTGTCTAATTCGGCAAGGGCGACAGCATCGAGTTTGAGGCGGAGATACTCCAAACGTCCAGTACCATGATGATTACCACGACTATACTCTTGCCCAGTAAATACCGAGGCTGTATCAGTTGAACCGCTGCCGACGCCACCAATACCATTTGACCAAACATAAGGAGAGGCGCTCCAAACGATTAAATCCGGGCGGGCATTAACCGTCAAAACACCGCCGGCACCGCCGCCCCAAGAGGCTCCCGCATCACTGCCTTTGCCGCAAATGACGATTGGCAGATACTCGGACGGGTTGGCCGGGTTGCGGATTTCCAGCTTGCTGTCGGTTCCTTTAGAGCCGACAGTAATTCTTAAATGCGCGGCTGAAATCAGTTCAAATTCGGCATCAATACCGGCACCGCCTCCGCCGCGGTTGGTGCCAATATAAGACCAGTTATTGCCGCCCGGGCCGCCCAGTCGCAAACGATAAGTACCGGCTTCAATATCATTTTCCCAAACATACGGCGAGGTCGGTTCGTTTACTTCAAAAAAGACTTTGCCGGGATCGTAAGGGTCCGTTTCTGACTGGCCGCCCAAAGGCCAAAAAGCTGCTTTAATAACCATTGAAATCGCTCCCGAGTGAGGCCTTCCATGAAGCGCCTTTGTTTTCAGTACGCAGCACCAGCCAGTAATCGCGGACTTTGTTCATCGTCGGCGCTTTGCCGCCGTCCCATTCGACCGCCGGGCTGAATGTTATGGCAGAAACGGTTTTCATGTTCAGATGCAATTCAAGTGTGACATGGCTTCCGTTCGGGATGTTAGCGATTGCCGAATTGTCAAAAGTGAATGTCGTTGCTGCCGTGATAGACTTACGGAGAATTGTCCGTGTAATCTGCGGCCGGATAACGTTATCAGCCATGTCTTCGGCTTTCGACAAAGAAATCAGATAAGCCTGCGCCAGCTGATTATTGAGGATTTGCAGGCTGTCGTGCAAATTCAAAGCCAGCTGATTGGCTTCGTTAAACGCCAAAGCCGGGCCGATGTTGGCATTAATCTTGTTGTCTTCGCCGACAGACAGGCCTTTGCCGGTGTTAACGGCAATTTTACCGGCGCTGAAAATCAGACCGGCAGAAATAACGGCCTTTAAGACGCCGTTATCAATGGTTAGGCCGTCACCGGTTGAATTAAACAGGCCTTTTTGCGCGATTTTCAGAACAGCCTGGCTCAGCTGGGTTAAATCATCGGCCGACGGCGTCAAACCCGCCGTAGTAATGGCGTTGACGATTTCCCGCTGGGTTGCGCCGAATCCCCGCGCGTCCGGCATGGTGTTTTCCCATTTATGATTGACCGGGTCGCAGTTTTCGTAATCGGCATTTTCATCTTCAGCGCCAAGGGGAGGATAATATTTCATTGTTCCAGTGTCCTTTCGTCAATAAATGTCAGCCAGGTGTGGCTTTGTTTTAATTTCGTTACTAAATTCTTCATGCCGGCGACGGCTGCGTCGTCAACAGCCTCATGAATGATAATTTCCCAACAGAAAATGATTTCCGGCGCGCCGCATTCGTCGCTTCCGCCAAAACGCGACCAGCCGAACATGAACGGGCAATGTTCGCGAATGGTGACGGTAACCCCCTGAAGCGCGCAGAGTTCAACATAGCGCTCAATGGAAATGACGCCTTCGGTGTCGGCAGCGTTCAACGCGGCAATACGCTCTTCATAGCTTCCGGTATGAGGCAGCCCGAAAACGTCTTCCCACTCTTCAAGAAAATGAAAGACTTTGCGCAGGTCGGTTTCTTTCAGCATGTCTTCTATTGACTGCTGTATTTCAGCCAGCTGCTCGGCCTCAATACGGATTTCTTTTTCCGTTACGCTGCCGGGTTTGACTTCCCAGATAACGCCGCGGGGTCGGAGGGCTTTGCCTGCGGCAATGTAGCGCTCCACTAGCTCCATGTGATTTCTCCCACAACTGCCAGCTCGCCGAGCCCGCAGGTGATATTTTCCGAAGGCTTAATCAGCGTATAGTCTTCGAGTGCCGAAACCGACAGGATTGCCCCGTGAATTTTGGAAACATAGACCGTTCCTTCCGGCTCGGACGAATCGTCAAGCAGACTTTTAAGCGCCAGAGTGACCGCAGTCTGTATTTCTTCATTGTTCGGCACAATGCGGATTTCAAAATCAATGGCTTTGGCCGTCGGTGACAGGACTTTGAAGCGGGTATATGTCGGCGGCCGAACCGAATTGATGTAGTCTTCAACTTTTTTTATCAGAATGGCGTCAGGGAAACCTTGCGGCGTCATAATCCGGACAATCGCCGTTCCGGGCCCCAGCGCGCAGGGATAGCACCAGGCGCGGTTGACGCCTTCGACCTGTAATGCCCATTTGACATAGTCGGCGTCATTGCCGCCATGGAAGACGTTGCGGACGTGCTCAAGGTAACGGACAAGCAGGTCTTTGTCGGTTTCAATATCCGCGCCGGCACCGATTAATACAACCGTTGCGGTGGTGTCAATGCCGGCAATGGCATTGGCAAAGGTGAGGAGCTCGCCCTCGTCGCAGTTGCCGGTCGTGCCGTTGGTGAGGCATTCGACTTTGATTTCCTGCGTTTCGGCGGTTAAAACCGTGGTCTC
>OBKR01002247.1_pt1 | contig 14581 bp, 9 predicted proteins | sample 1518991 | NCBI WGS metagenome assembly OBKR01 (sample SAMEA2452117, study PRJEB22498) | human gut metagenome | biome: human feces; feature: human gut; material: feces | place: Australia | collected 2012
GAAAAATCAAGTAACAAATCTAATTACAAAAATAATTTCAATTCTAGTCATAATGTTAATGATGGTAAACAGTTCACTAATGCTAGTAATATCAGTAGCAGTAGACGCAGTACAAAAAATAATAGACGAAACAAAAATAAATGCAGTATACGAATTGAATATGGAAAAGTATGTAAATTATAAAATGGGAGACAAGCAAGGAACCCTTGTACAAACATACTTAAAAACAGGAATTGAATATCAAGAAGGGCAAGAATATGTGCCTATAGACACATCAAATGTAATTATAAACACTCCTAAAATAAATGACAAATATCCAGAAAGTGTAGAAGTTGTGACAAAATCAACAAAAGCAACAAATGGAGACGGAAGTGGAAAAGATGTAAATTATGCTTATAACAAAGAAAATGGACAGTTGCAAATAATCACAGAAAACAAAGCAGATGACAAAGGAAACATCTATACCGAAAATGTTGTTGGTGCAAGAGACGAATATCAATTAGACTTTTACTATGATGCAAATTGCTACAATGACAAAAACGAAAAAAGGTCATTAGAGTTTAAAGGAAATGTTGAATTAAAACTAAAAGATGACAGAGACATTAGAAAAAATCAAGAAATTTCACAAAACTTCGAAGTAGCAGAAAATGTATCTGGTTTAGTTTCTACAGACGTAACAACAAGTGACATTTACAATGGGTATATTAATGCAAATATTCAAAATAATTCTACATATAGAACACAATATACAGAGAATGTAAAAATTCAAACAAGTTTTAAAGAAATTGCAGATGAAATTACAGTAAATTCAAAAAATTTACTTGTAAATAACAAAGATAAGGAAAATGAAACACAAGAGATAATTTATAAAAATACAAAAGTAAATAAAAACGAAATACTTGATAAATTAGGACAAGATGGATATTTCCAAATTATTGATAAAGATGGAAATGTTTTAGCAACAATCAACAAAGATACAGAAGCAGATGAAAATGGAAATATTCAAATTGGATATGATGGAGAAAAAACAGAACTTAATTTTAAATTTAGCAAACCTTTAAAATTAGGTAATATAAATATTTTAAATACTAAAGAAATTAAAGATACAATGAAAGATGCAAATGTTACAAAAGTTGAAACAAGAAATACGGTTTCTTGTGTTAATAATGTAACAGAAAAAACAAAAGTTATTGATGAGGAAACTAAGGAAGAAAAAGAAGTTGAGAATACAAAACAAGTAGAAATTTATAATTATGTTGGTACAAGTGTAGCAGAAATAAAGGAAGCAAAGACTGATGTTAAAGTTACTGCAAATAATACAAATTGGACTAATAATGTTCAAAATGATGTTACTTTTACTGCAACTTTGGTAACTAGCGGACCGGAATATAATTTATTTAAAAATCCGGTTATAGATATTAAATTGCCAAATGAAGTTGAGAAAGTTGTGCTAGGAGAATCTTCTATCTTGTATGACAGTGGATTACAACTAGACAGTGTACAAGTTGTAGATGATAATGGTTCTAAAGTTATTAGAGTTAAAGTTAATGGAACTCAAACTTCATATGTTCAAAATGAAGTTGTAAATGGAGCAAATATTGTGATTCCAGCAAGTATTATTTTGAAAAAGGATATTGTTTCATCTCAGGAAAATATCGCTGTTTCTTTTGCAAATTATAGAAATGCAAAGTCTCCTGAAACAGGTAATTTAGATATTCCTGTAAATGCAACTTCAATTATTAATAATAATGCTAGTGCTAATGAACAAAATTCTAATAATGGTGCAAGTGCAAATGGTGTGGCTACAAATTTTGCAGCGGTTTCTGCACAGACTACGTTGGCTACAGCGAATAATACTGTAGTTGAGGCTAAGCCTATTGATTTGGATAAGATTTCTGTTGAGTATAAGGCTTTCCTTGGCGATAAGGAACTTGCTAATGGTGATTCTGTTCATGAGAATGAGTATATTAAGTATGTTGCTAAGGTTAGAAATAATACTGGTGAGGATGTTAATGGCTTGAATATTGTTGCTAGTGTGCCAGAGGGGACTACTTATGTTGAGGCAATTTATGGAGATTTAAAAGAAGGTACATATGACAGATGTAGTATTGATGAGTATCCAGAAAAGAAAGAAATAAATTCAAATATTGCATTAAAAAAAGATGAAGAAAAAGAAATATCTTTTTATGCAAAAATAAATAGTTTAACATTAGATATTAAAACTTCAATAATAGTAAGAGATGGTGAAAATGAAAAGAATTTTAATGAAATAAAGAATGTTGTAAAAAAAGCAAAAATTGATGTGGATATTAGTGCATGGATTACGGCAAGGGAAAATAATGTATGGCTTTATCAAGTAATTGTAACAAATAATACTAGCGAAACAATAAAAAATGTAAATGTAAGTTTAGATACGGCAGGAAAATTTGTACTAACTGAAGATGAAGGAAATAAATATTTTACACAAAATGGAAATAAAATTGAATATACTATAGATTCTATCAGTGGAAAAAATGGAAAAACTGATGAAGATGGAACAGTAGAAAATCAAGATGTAAGTATGATTCTATTAACAGCTATTACTCAAGATAAAAATATGGAAATGGTTAATTCTTATGTAACTGCAAGTTATGATGGTGAGTCATACTATTCTGCACCGAATGTTCAAAAAGTAAATTATCCAGATTTTGAAATTACTCAATCATCTGATAAAGAAGGTGAGACTTTAAAATATGGTGAAGAAACAGAGTATGTATTTAAAATTAAAAATAATTCTAACATAGTAGATAAGATTAATGTTGAATTTGAAGACTTTTTGGATAAAAATATGAAACCAATATCTATACAATATGAAAATTATATACCTGAGGAAAATTCAGGAATTTATACAGAAGAAAAGAGAACAATAGAAGAAGAATTAAATGGAAGAATTGGAGAATCAGGAGATATAGTAACTCAAAAAACATTATACATTCCAAATGGAAAAGAAATAACAATAAAAATAAAAGCAATGCCTGAAGCAGTAATGCAAAGGACAGAGGTAACTAATTATGCTAGAATAATATATAATTATAATGGTGAAACTCCAAAGATTTCTAATTATATAAAAAATATTATTTTACCTTTTGATTATGTTGAACCTGATCCGGACAAACCAAATCCAGATAATCCAGATCCAGATAATCCAGATCCAGATAATCCAAATCCGGACAAACCAGATCCAGACAAACCAAATCCAGATAATCCAGATCCAGATAATCCAAATACAGAAAAATATAGTGTATCAGGGCTTGTGTGGAAAGATGAAAACAAAAATGGAATTAGAGAAAATTCTGAGATGCTATTATCAGGAATAACTGTTAAGTTGTTTAATATAGACACAAATGAAATTGTTGTTATAAATAATGAAAAACAAATAACTACAACAGATGCTAATGGAAAATACACATTTTCTGGAATAGATAATGGTAATTATATTGTATTATTTGAATATGATACAAATAAATACAAATTAACAACTTATAAAGGTAATGGAGCAACAGAAGAATCAAATTCAGATGTAATAAATAAGAGCGTTAGTATAGATGGAGTAGAAAAAAAAGTTGGTGTAACTGATACTATTAATGTTTCCAATCAAAATAAATCACATATAGATATGGGACTTATTGAAAATGGAACATATAATATAAGTTTAAATAAATATATAACAAATATTAAGGTTGCATATGGAAATGAAGAGCAAAATTATGCATATGATAATTCAAAACTTGTAAAAGTTGAGATACCAGCAAAAAAAGTCAATGGTGCGAAATTGACTATAGAATATAATATTGAGGTTAAAAATGAAGGCGATAAAAGTGTAAGTGTTGATTCAATTGTAGATTATAAACCTGATGGATTAGATTTCAGTAGAGAAAATAATAGTCAATGGAGTATTGATGCTAACAATGTTATAAAATATAATGCTTTATCTGGAAAAATGATAAAGCCAGGTGAAACTGAAAATATAAAAATATATTTTACAAAAAATTTAACAAAAGATAATCTAATGTTGCAGAGGTTGTAAAGATTTCTAATGAAGAGGAAAATCAAAGTGTTAATAAAAAATCCCAGGTTGACTTAATTGTATCTGTAAAAACAGGTGGAATTGTATATATTGGTATAGTAATAGCTGCATTAATTATTTTTATATTATTATTAATATTTAATAAAAATATGAAAAATGGAACAAAAAGGGTACAGTTAGTACTATCAGTATCAATTTTAGGAATGATGTGTTATATAGCAATTGGTAATAGTGTTCAAGCTCAAGAATGTTGGCATGCGAGTGATACTTCGTATAAAATTGGTGATACAACATATTATTATAAATCTGAAACTAAGGGGTCAGGAGATACTGCAAATAATACATATTATACATATGGCTATTATTCACATGATTATTATTGTGCAGGAAAAACAGTTCCTGATGGGCAATTATTCTGTACAGATGGTAAGGAGATGGCTTTTAAATATAGAAATGGTACAGGAAGTACATGGACATATACACATACAAGTAATGTTTCACATCGTTATTCTGTTACTCAAACAAAGGCTTATAATAATGCGACTATGGAATTTCAATCAACAACTGTTTCTGCTAAGGTGGTATCTTCTGATTATATAATTGGACCCTTTAAGGTAAAATATAATGGAACTGTTGGTGATTATAGTTTAGATGGGAAAAATATTAAAGATGAAGTTGTTACTATAAATAAACCTACAATATGTGATTCGAATGGAAATACAAATGGTGTAAGTATAGAAAATAATACTAATTTTTACATTAAGGTTCCAATTAGTTCTGGAATGGTAAAAGTTTCCTTATTCACGATAAATTGTAGTACTAAAGGAATAGAATGGACTAAGGGAAAGGAAATTTACATTCAGGAATGGACAACAAAAAGTTATAAAGAAGTTGATGGAGATGCACAAAAACTTCATATGCCGGAAGAAACACATGATTATGATGATTTTGATAAGAGCGATTCAAGTAGTTGGGTACATTCATCTGAAAAAGATTATAGTGATAGTGATAAAAAGACAATGGATATATCATTAACGGGAAAAATAATTATAACGAAAACAGATACTGATAATACATCAACAAAACTATCAGGAGCAACATTTGAAATAACAGGACCAAATAACTATAGTGAAACAAAAACAACAGACGCAAAGGGTACAATAACAATTTCAAACTTACCATTAGGAAGTTATACTGTAACAGAAACAGGTACTCCTACAGATTACAGACTAAATCTACAAGAAAATAAATCAACAACAGTAAATGTAACAGGTGGTGGTACAGCAACAGCAGGATTTAAAAACAAACAATATGGAGACCTAACGGTAATCAAAAAAGACCAAGACACAGGAAGCACATCATTAGGAGGAGAACCACTGAATGACATAGGATTCAAAATATATATACAAAAAAATGGAAAAAAATATTATCTAAGAAATGCAGAAATAAACAAATATAGTTACAATGACTTTAATGTTGAAGAATGGAACAAAGGCTCAGCAAAAGAATTCAAAACATCTGGTAATGCACAAATTAAAATAAACAATTTACCAGTATGGAATGGATCAGAACAATTAACATATTATGTTGAAGAATCATCTTTACCTGAAAAATGGCAAGAATATTACAAATTAAAAGCAACTCCGGATTCAACTCAAATTATAAATGGTAAAAATACAGACCTAAGTGTATTAAATAAACAAATATATATTCAAGTATCTGGATATGTATGGGAAGATATGCTAGCAACAGAAGGTAAAGAAGACTCAAGAAATGATTTATATGATGCAGATAGAAAAGAACCATTAATAGAAGGAATAACTGTAAGACTAAATAGCACAAAAGATGGCACAATCCAAACAACAAAAACGGACAAAAATGGAAATTACAAATTTAAGAAAGTAAAAATAGATCAACTATCAAATTATTATATCGAATTCGAATACAACGGACTAAAATATCAAAGTGTAGCATATCATAACCAAGATAATGGATCAAAAGCAATAGAAGGAGACACAACAAGAGACAACTTCAACAACCAATATGCAAGCATAACAGGAGGAAACGCAAAAGGAACAACAACAACAGGATACTCAAGAAATGCAACAGGAACAGTAATGAATAACCTAACATACACAAACGGAAAATATGCATCAGAATTAGTAGGCAACACAGGATACACAGTAGAAAGTGCAGCAAACTCAGTAGAAGCACAAAACAGCTCAACAGGAGCATCAATAAAAGCAACAACAAGTGCAGCAAATCACTCATTAGCAACATGGTCTGCAGGAGTTGTAAAATTAGAAAATATCAATTTAGGTATTTACAAAAGACAACAATCTGACATGAAAATTGCAACAGACTTAAAAGATATTGGTCTAACATTTAATGGATATAATCACACATATACATACAACAAGAGAACAGCAAAGCAAGGAATAGACATATTCTCAGAATTACAAAAATGGAATAAAACTGACGTACAAAATGACCAATATCCAAGAAACTACGAAACAAGTATTTACAAAAACTATGCATATGCATCAGCATCAGAAGGTGACAAAAACGGAGATGGAAAAATTGATGATAAAGATAAATTAAAAATGTATTTAAATTATAAAATAGAAATCAAAAACAGTTCATCTGTATATATGTCAGCAAATGAGATTGCACGTTATTATAATGATATATTAACATATAGTTCATCATATTACATTGACAAAAATGGAAATAAACATGATATTACATGGAATGAAAAAGCGGACGCAAATAGATACAAACAAATTAGAACAACAGGATTAAGTAATGTTAAAATAGAACCAGGAAGCTCATTAACAGTATACTTAACACTACAAATTAAAGATGATATTATTAAAGAATTTGGACTTGGTAATAAAATCGAAGCGATAGGTCAAGGTGTAACAGAAATAACATCATACTCAAATTACACAAGTGATGGCAAATATTATGCAGCAATTGACAAAAACTCTGCACCGGACAATATTAAACCTGGAGACATTAATACATATGAAGACGATACAGACTCTGCACCGGAATTGAAAATTACATTAAAAGAACCAAAAACAATTACAGGTTATGTATTTGAGGACAAAACATCAGATGATTTATTAACAAATCAAGAAAGAAAAGGTAACGGAAAATTTGATAATGGTGAAAATACTGTTGGAAAGGTTAAAGTTGAATTAATAGACCAGAAAACTGGAAAACCGGCGTATATTTATTCAAAAGCAGTTTCAGAATCGAACTTTAATGCTGTACCTGCAACATATACAACGAAGGCTAATGGATATTATGAATTTGTAGGTGTTGTACCAGGCAAGTATTATATTAAATATACATACTCAAATGGAAGTGTAGTTTATAAAGGAACTAATAAAGTGGCAAATGTTTCAACACAAGATTATAAATCAACAATTATAAGTTCTAAAACACTTAGAGATGCATATGGAGATACAGAAGCGGACGATTTAGGCAGTGTAAATAATAATGATAGATGGTATCAAGACACTAATATTGAAACATATTCAACAGCAGTAGATGATTATGCAACAAGAAAGAGCATCAATAATACATATTCAACAATAATAGCAAGTAAGAAAGTTGATTATGATAAAGGTGTAGGACAACAAGAAATGACTGCAAGAACATTAAATATGAATATGGCAATAGAGAACTATAATAATGAAGTTACAAATGTGAATGAAAATCGAACATCATTATACAAAAACTTAGATTTTGGTATTGCAATAAGACCAAGACAAAGTTTGAAATTAGACAAAAAAGTAACATATGTTAAACTAACATTATCTGGAGGAGATACAGTTGCAGAAGGTAACCCATCAAATGAGAACGAGTTAAAAACAATGAACTATGTAACATATCCAAAAGGTGGAAAGTTAAAGATAGAGGCAGACGATGAGATTATTCAAGGTGCAACTTTGGAAATAAAATATACTATTTATGTAACAAATAACTCTGAAAAAGACTACAACAATGTTGCATACTATAGATATGGAACTAAAAAAGACAATCCGGTTAAATTATCAATTAATACAATAGTTGATTATATAGACCAAAAAGTTCCAACAACATATACAAATGTTGCAAAATCAAGTGGTGGTTGGTATTTATCAACAGACCAACAAATCAAGGATTTAACAACAAAAGAGGCTTATAATGATGTTAAATCTAGAAAAAATATTCTATTAAGTGATTGCAACAAGACAATTTCTATAGGAGAAACAATGGCAACAGAACCAGTTGAGGCTAGCAAGGTTATGGCATCATCAGAAGATGTAGATATTAAAAACTATGCAGAGGCTGTTAAAGTATCAAATTCAGTTGGTAGATTCTATGGTGGAATTGTAAACAGTAAATGGGTTAATATGACACCAGGTAATTTACAAGTTTCAAGTGATACTGCAATTGATGAGTCTCATGAGTTAGACGACGATGGTGTTGAAGTCGTAGTTGTTCCTTCAACAGGTGATAATACTATAATTTATTATATTTTAGGAATTACATGTTTAGGAATAATTGTATGCGGAATAGTTTTAATAAAAAAATTAGTTCTATAATAAAATAAAAATCGGGATTTCGGGGATAGGACTCTGAATCCCGATTTTCTATTTATGTTCACTTGATATTTTTGAAAAAATCTGTTATAGTATATATGGTTTTATAAACGTGCTTATAGCTCAGCAGGATAGAGCAGTCGCCTCCTAAGCGACCGATGGGGGTTCGAGTCCCTCTAGGCACACCACTTTTTATTAAAAAAGAACGTTATCTAAAAAATGGTTATAAAACTAAGGAGAGTGTGAAGATGTTTTACAATCCAAAGGAATATTTAAGCCAGGATTTAAGATTTAAAGGACCAATGAGAAGAAGATATAATGACTTATTGGAAGTATATAAAGGATACAATATTTGCAGATACAACAGAGGCGAATGGGAAAGAATTGGAGCAGAAATAATCGACGATGATTTAGTTGTTGAAGCAGATACAATTGAAGAAGTTAGACAATGGTTAGATGAAAATGTTTAAAATTTTTTGTAAGTTTTAGAAAGGAGGACGTAATGAAAGTGGTTAATTTAATAAATTTTAATGAAGCAAAAGAAATTCCGCCAGAATACAATGGAAGTGAAAAGAAAAAAACAATGATTTTTAATGGCGAAAAATATTTAGTCAAATTTCCAGATTCAAATAGGTCTCCAAAATTGAATGTTTCCTACATAAATAATGTATTTTCAGAATACATAGGTTCTAAAATATTTGAACTAATAGGAATAAAAACTCAAAAAGTGGAATTAGGATATTATATTCAAGATGAAAGAAAATTTTATGTTTGTGCATGTAAAGACTTTACAAATTCAAATACAAGATTAATAGAATTTGAAAAATTAGAAAATGCAAGTTTAGACTCCGAAGGTGAAAAGAAAGATTTGTCTGACATAAAACATATAATAGATTTAAATACTTACAATATTGACAAAGAAACATTTAAAAATTTTTTTTGGGATATGTTTATTGTAGATGCTTTAATTGGAAATACTGACAGACATAATGGAAATTTTGGATTTATAAAAAATATTAAAACAGAAGAATTAGAGATTGCACCTGTATATGACTGTGGTTCTTGTCTATTTTCAACATTTACAGATGAAAAGATGCAAGAAGTATTAGAAAATGAAGGGTTGTTTAGAGATTGTATAAAAAATACCTCATCTGCTGTCAAATATAAAGGTTCTAAAATAAAATATTATGACTTTATTACAAAATTAGAAAACGAAGATTGTACAGAGGCATTAATTAGAATTTTCCCAAAAATTGATATAAATAAAATAGAAGAATTTATTGATAACATTCCTTGTATTACGGAAATTAGAAAAAGATTTTATAAATTGGTAATAAAAGATAAATATGAAGAAATATTAAAACCTGCATATAATAAAAAAATAAAGTCGATTTCTAAAAAGTAGAATTAAGACTGAAAAATTCATTAGGAGGAAATTTTGAAAGAAAAAATAAAACAAATAACAAACACAAAACAATTCCATATAAGTATGGTAGCACTAATAGTAGTAGCAATAATATTTGTAGCAGGTGTAACAGCTCTAAAATACAATGTAGAAGGAGAAAGCAAACCACCATTCAACATATCAAAAATGTCAGTAATAAGTAATGTAGACGGAACAGACGTAGAAGACACAGAAAACAAATGGAATTTAAAAGTAAATCAAAACAATGATATATATGTATACATCAAGAAAAACGAAGAATATAAATACACAGAAACAATCTCAAGTGTAATATTAAATAATTTTAATATTACACAATCACCAAAAGTAGGAAAAATAAAATTACTAAAACCGGATTCAAATTTAGATACTGTAATATTTAAAAATAGTGCAGAAAATGAAGTAGAAAGCATAGAATATAAAGGCGATATGGACTCAAGTATAAAAGATATGAAAATTGCAAACCAAGGAGGACTTGTGGTTTTTAGATATGTAATCGAGGATTTGGGAAATTATACTTCAAATGAAGATGGAGAGATAAATCATAATGAATTGCTTAAAAAATTGGCTATTAATAATGATGATTTGAAGTTTAATGTTTCATTTGATATTAATATTAATTTGGATTCTAATAAGAGCTATAAAGCAAATGTTAATTTGGAATTACCAATTGGTAATGTTGTTGATGATGGTATTCAAAGTAAAGAAAATACTGATTCTGAAAATATTGTTTTTAAAAGAATGTAAATAAGTTTTTAATAAATTTTTGTTATTCATTGTTTATAAGTTATTTAATATGAAATTAATGATTTATTTATTTTTTTGTTGCCCCATTCAAAAAATTCTAACAAAAGTTTAACAACTTTTGAGAATTCACTTCAAAATAAATAAATGATTAATTTCATATATATAAATTTATAAATTGCAAATAGCAAAAATTTATTAAAAAAACTATTTAAAAAGTACTTGATATTTTTTGTAACTCATTATATAATACGTTAGGTAGAAAATTTAATCTCTGTATAGAGAGCAATCCAATAGAGACCTACGAATCTTGTCAGGTCCGGAAGGAAGCAGCAATAAGTAGCAAATCTTTATGTGGAGTGTTCTCTATAGAGGGATTAAATTTTTACATTATAAGAGGTACAAAAACCTCTCATAAAAATACTTTGTATATTATAAAGGATGTGAGAATATGGGGTACACAGCTCTTTATAGAAAATTCAGACCAATAACATTTTCAGAACTCGTAGGGCAAGAACACATTACAAAAACACTAAGAAACCAAATCATGGCAGACAGAGTGGGACACGCATACCTATTTAATGGAGGAAGAGGAACAGGAAAAACATCATCTGCAAAAATTTTAGCAAGAGCAATAAACTGTTTAAACCCAAAAGACGGTGAACATGTAACGAATGCGAAATCTGTAAAGGAGCATTAAACGGTTCACTTACAGACATAGTAGAAATGGATGCTGCATCAAACAATAGTGTAGAAGACATCAGAAGCATACGAGAAGAGGTCAATTTTTTACCTACAAAAGCAAAATATAGAGTATATATAATAGATGAGGTTCATATGCTTTCACCAGGGGCATTTAATGCACTGTTAAAAACATTAGAAGAACCACCTGAACACGTAAAATTTATTTTAGCAACAACAGAACCTCAAAAATTGCCAGCAACAATACTTTCAAGATGTCAAAGGTTTGATTTTAAAAGAATTTCAAATGAAGATATTATAAAAAGGCTAGAAATTGTTTGCAAGGAAAGCAACATAGAAATTTCTGAAGGAGCACTAAAAATAATTGCAGTTCTTGCAGAAGGCGCAATGAGAGATGCTTTATCAATTTTAGAAAGATGTGTGCAAGACGGAGAAAACAAAATTGACGAAGATAAAATAAAAGATTTAGTTGGAATTCCTAAAATAACATATGTTCATAGCATAGTTGAAGCCATTGTCGAATATGATATTGATAAGGCTTTATCAAGTATGGACGAAATACTAAATCAAGGCAAAGATTTAAATAATTTTTTATGGGAAATTATTAAATATGTAAAAGATGTTTTAATATACAAATCTTCTGGAAAAGCCGATTTATATAATGAAGAAGAAATTTCTAACATCAAAACTTTAGCAGATAAAGTCACAAAAGAAAAATTAGTAAATTTGATTTATGAATTGTCAAATTTAGAAAATGATATGAAATGGTCAACACAAAAAACAATAGTATTCCAAGCAGGTATCATAAAATTATGTAGTAAAGAAATTGGTACTGGTGGAGATGTTGAAGAAAGACTTGAAAAAATAGAAAATTACTTAAAATCAGGAAAAATGAATGTTACACAAAATAACAATATCAATTATAATGTTGGACCAGCAAACTATAATGGTTCTAACATTGGCACTAATGCAGTTGTTAATAATGGAGTTGGCCCTAAAATGAGTATGGGCGCAAATGCTAGAATGAACACAAGTACAATGCCAAACAATATTGGTAATAGTAAGTCTACAACCGTTAGAGCAAGTACAACAACAAAAAAATATTCAAATGATTTAAGTAAAAGTTGGCCTAAAATTGTAAATGATTTAAAACAAAATGGAAAAATCGTTTTATATACAAATTTGATGAACACAAGTGCAGAGCAGTTAAATGATACAACTGTTGCTATAAATTTTCCAAAAGGAATGACTGCTTTTGGAAAAACTGTTTTGAACAAACAGGAAAATATTGGAGAATTGTCTAGTTTGATTTCTATGGCTTGTGGTAAGGATATGCAAATTAAGTATGTAGAAAATATGCAAAATCAGGTTCAAGAATATAGGCCTGAGGATGATATTCAAAAATTAGCAAATGAGTCTAATATTCCATTTAATATTATGTAGAAAGAGGAGGAATTTATAATGTCAAAAAGAGGAGGATTCCCAGGAGGTATGGGAGGATTTGGCGGAATGAATATGAATAATTTAATGAAACAAGCCAAAAAAATGCAAGAAGAAATGCAAAAATCACAAGAGGAATTATCAAGCAAAGAATTTGATAGCACAGCAGGTGGTGGAGCAATAAGTGTAAAAGTTACAGGTGAAAAAGTTATAAAAGAAATAAAAATTAAACCTGATGTTGTTGACCCAGATGATGTTGAGATGTTAGAGGATTTAATTTTAACATGTGTAAACGAAGCATTAAGAAAAGTTGATAGTGCTCAAAGTCAAGAGTTTGGAAAATTTAATATTCCAGGATTAATGTAAAAATGATGAGATTATAAAATTATAAAAATTGTAAGAATTGAGCATGTTTTGCATAAAAAATCATGCTCTTTTTGTAATAAAAAAGGAGAATTAAGGATGTCACTATATTCACCATCAATAGAAAAATTAATAGAGAGCTTTGAAAAGTTACCTAGCATAGGACATAAAACTGCGGCTAGGCTTGCTTTTTATATATTAAACTGTTCTGAAGAGGAAGCAAATGAATTTATAAAATCAATACAAGATGCAAAACATAATTTAAAATATTGTAGTAAGTGTTTTAATATTTCGGATACGGACCCATGCCCAATATGTGCAAGTCCAAAAAGAGACCAGTCATCTATATGTGTTGTAGAAGATGTTAGGGACATTATTGCTATGGAAAAAACACATGAATTTAAAGGTGTATATCATGTTTTACATGGTTCTATTTCACCAATGAATGGAGTTGGACCTGATGATATTAAAATTAAAGAATTGCTTGCTAGACTTATGGATGGAAGTGTTAAAGAAGTTATACTTGCTACAAATCCTAGGGTTGAAGGCGAAGCAACTGCTATGTATTTGTCTAAACTTATTAAGCCTTTAGGTGTTAAAGTTACTAGAATTGCTCATGGTATTCCTGTTGGTGGAGACTTAGAGTATACTGATGAAATTACTTTGACTAAAGCGTTAGAGGGTAGAAGAGAAATTTAACATATAAAAATAAAGCACATATAATATTTTAGAGGTGTATTTTATGTGCTTTTCTGATTTTTCTAGTTGTAATTTAATTGGTTTGGCAAGTTCGCTTGCAATTAGTGTTGGAGAAAATTTAAGTGCAGATGAATTAGCTGTACTTGCGGCGTTTTTTACTGCATTTGCCGATAACCTTGCAATAATTGCAACTAAAAAGTCTATGGAAGAAAAATAAGAATAGGTAGAAAAATTATTATTTAAAAGAAAAAAAGAGGGCTTTGTTGAGTTTGATTAAAATGGATTCTCAACATTGTTCCTCTTTTTAGTTTTTTAAAAGAATTTTGCAAATATTTTCAGTAGAATGTTTCTTTGCCAAAATTTCAGTATTTTTTTTCATTGTACTTAATTTTTCAGGATTATCAATAACACTCTTTAAAACCTCACGAGAAGAATCATCTTTTCTAAGCCAAATGCCAGTACCCTTACTTTCCAAAAATTCCGCATTTTCTTCTTCTTGCCCAGGAATAGGATTAATAATTATCATAG
>OBKR01002254.1_pt1 | contig 14539 bp, 14 predicted proteins | sample 1518991 | NCBI WGS metagenome assembly OBKR01 (sample SAMEA2452117, study PRJEB22498) | human gut metagenome | biome: human feces; feature: human gut; material: feces | place: Australia | collected 2012
CGACACAATTGGTAATAAATGTAACACCCAAAGCCTCGATTTTCTTGATTTCTTTCCGCACGACCTCTTTGGGCAAGCGATACTCGGGAATACCGAACATAAGCACTCCACCTGGCTCGGACTGGCTCTCGAAAATCGTTACATTAAATCCCTGACGGGCCAGATCGCCGGCCACCGTCAATCCGGCCGGCCCCGAACCGATGACAGCTACTTTTCCTCGTGTTTTTTGAGGCAAGCGTTCCCGAATAAGACTCATTTCCACATCGAAATCGGCAATAAACCGTTCGAGCATACCTATGCGTATGCCTTTTCCCTTCGGATATAACACGCAATGTCCTTCGCACTGTTTTTCATGAGGACACACCCGCCCGCAAATAGCCGGCAAGTTACTACGCTCATTGATGACTGCCATAGCATCTCCCATATTACCCATCGACAATTGATGGATAAACGACGGAATATCATTCTCTATGGGGCAGCCTTTGCGGCAAGAAGGATTTTTACAATTGAGACAACGTTTTGCCTCATCAATAGCCTCCTTGATGGTATATCCGCTCACCTCATAAAATTTCAAACTTTTGTTTGATTCCATTTTTTTGTGTTTATTCCAGTTTTGTCATATTGACTTTGCAAATATCTATCTTATTTTGCAAAGTACGCTTTACAAAATAAGGTTTTTTAGAAAATTTAATCTTTCAAACTCCATTCATCGGAAAAATATTGGAAAAAGTACCCAAAGACACAAGCATAAAAGAATCGCAAATATCTATTACAAAGATATTTGCGATTCTATGCTAAAACTTCCAAAACTAAAAATATCCGTTTCTCTTGATATACTCTTGCACTCCACCCAATCCGGAACACTTCACCAACACGCGATGCAGACTATCGGCCAGAAAACAGGTAGGGGTCGCTTGACAACCGTATCGAATTTTCATCGGGCTCGAATCCCGTTTAAAATCGGAAACATAAATATAATCACCTCCATAACGAGTCCTATTTTTCTGCAACTCATCTAAAGAGCCGCTCAAACAATAAACCACAATCAGAAAATTCTCTCTCGAAGTAGCGGCATAAAGACTGTCGAGATAAGCACGTCCGTTTTTTCCCATACAACCCAAACCATCGCAAAGCAACAACACTCGCTTACCGTACAGCACAGACCAATCGAACGGCACACCATCGGCTTGTGTACAAGGAAACGGCGACAAGGTATCGCCCTCGACGATCTGATGGCACGAAATATGCTCCTGAATATTCTTCCCGTAAAAAGAATGGCGCATTTCGGGCGTAAGGGTATTCAGAATGTGCTGCAATGTATCCTTACAAACATCATCTCGAACCATATAAAGTCGTCGTAATCCACTCGGCACAGAAGCAAACCGAATGGCTAAACGGGCGTTCTCCCGAAGAGCATCATCCAATGTTTTTTGGTAAACCTGCCGTAAACTATCATGTTTTTCTTCGGGAAGCTCTTTCCATAAACGGCCCAACTCTGCTTCCCGTTTATAATAGCAGTCCCATAAAATACTATCCTGCCGCAAATAATTCTCTTCGGTAATTTCGTCTTGTGCCCATGAATCGGGAAAACATGCTCCCATCACAAGAATGATAATAAAAAGTCTTTTCATATCTCTCTTTTTATTTTATTAGACGTTTTTCCTCAAAAAAGGTTACAATTCCAACAAATTATCTCGCTCTTGTGCCAAAAGGGAATAGACATTCAAGTTGTAATACCGGCCTTCACCAGCATACTCACCAGCACGCTCTACACCTTCAAGACGGAATCCCAATCGACGAGGTATTGCATTGGAAGAGAGATTTCCTACGGCACATTTTATCTGCACGCGGTTCATCGTCCTGACATCGAACGCCCATAAACACAATCTCGCAACACAACGAGACATGATGCCCCGCCCGCGAAATTCCGGTAACAACCAGTACCCGATCTCGGTCTTACGATTGACCGTATCGGTAAATACAAATCCAACAAGTCCGCAAAAAACACCTTCGAAAAGAATTTTGAAAGTATAATTGCGTAACTCGGGCACTTCGGCACATAGACCCGAAAGGAAATTTTTCTCTTCGGCAACCGAATGTAAACCGTCAACAAACGGCAACCATCGCCGCAAATCGTCCCGATGCAAATCTATGGCACGGTATATCGTTCCCGCATCGCTCACACATGCCTCACACAACTGTAAATGTGTGTCTACAAAAATTTCCAGCTTTCTTTTATTCATCTTTAAACAGCCTCATCAAAATGATCAGTTCATTCATATCGATATGAAATACGATAACCATGACTTCGCAAAGCTTTTTCCAGAGCCTTCATTCTTTGTTCATCGGTATCGTCATCAAAACCCGACATAAGAGACAATAGATAAGTTCCATAATCGGAACAATCATAAAGCCGTCCTTCTCCTTTTTGAGACAAATCGGGAATCCACACTCTACTATCTCCTTATATTATCACATTATGCTCAAACTGAAATAGCAAAATCTTTCCTTCTCCATCTTTCGTAATTGTAACCTCATCTTCCAAAACAATAAAATTATACACCCAATCCCCGCTACCATCGTTAAGTTTCTCCGCCGCACAAATATTTCTCTTGCCGACATCGACCGTTACCTTATACTCACCCTTCACTGTTTCGCCCAATCGTACCGAACCGTCTACATAAGAATAGGGTTGATAAGTACCACACGCATACTCGAACTCACTCTTCGAATCCAATGTCGCCGACGATGCCAATGCGACATAATCTTTATCGCCAGAAGATTTTGAAGCGTCATCGCCATATCCTCCTCCCACATATAAAATATCCTGTCCGGAATCCCATTTTTCCCGTATAAATTCTTTAGCTGACGAAGAAGAAAAGACTTGATAAGATTGTTCTACATCTGCCGAAATCTTATCACTCTTCGATGCAACAATAAAATACTCTCCTCCGCCATATTCCATAAGGGTCAAATTATAACCGTCTTTCCAAAAATCCTGTACGGTACTTTCTACCAAACCTGTATTGGGAGTGAAAGCGTATCGCTGCTCCGTTATACCACACCCCTTACTCATTACCAGCCACCAATCACTGCCGGTATAAGCCGCCGATGTGATATAATACCCCTTCCGCCAACACTCGCTGACGACATCAAACACATCATCAGAATCATACCGCCCGTACGCTTGCGCCGTATAATCGGAGTTTTTCGAAACGACAACAAACCATCGGGAATAATTCGATGCCAAAGAAGTAATCGCATATCCGTCATTCAGTTTCTCGTCCAACCATTTACCGGGCCATTCACCCGAATAATAATAACTTTGCCCAGTATAACCGCAATTTTTACACATGGTAACCAACCATCCTTGATAGGTATAAGCCGCCGATGTAATATAATAATCTTTGTCCCAATATTCCCGTATCTCGTCTTGCTGCAAAGCCTCTCCCCGCCCACTGCTAAACCAAGTTTGACTTTGGTAGGGCAAACCTCCCTGTGTAATGATCAAAGTCATATCTTGTGCAACAAGAGGTAAACCACATAAAACAAACAATACAAAACCCCAAATACAACGCAACATAATATCGATATTTTTTTGTAAATATATCGATAATTACTCAAAAAAACAAAGACATATACAGAAATTCCTGTATATGCCTTTTTACGATCAAAATTAGATCTGTTATCTATCCTATTATACGGGTTCCTCCCGTAGACAAAGTGTCGGCTCTCGTAATGACAACCTCTTTCACTCCGGCCGAAATAGCTGAAAAAGCATTTTCGAGCTTGGGAATCATTCCTCCTTGTACAATACCGCCGGTCACCAAGCGTTCGAACGAAGACTTATCGATTTGTGGAATCACGCTTTCATCATCATTCTCATCGCTCAAAACTCCTTTTTTCTCAAAACAATAAACCAGTGTTACATCGAAATAAGACGCCAGTGCCTTAGCGGCCTCTCCGGCAATAGTATCGGCATTGGTATTGAGCAACTGTCCATGCCCGTCATGGGTAAGCGGAGCAAGTACGGGAACAACTCCATCTGCTATCAGACGGGCCAACATATCGCCCCGGGCCTCTTTCACATCTCCGACGTAACCGTAGTCGACGTCCTTCACCGGACGTTTGTCCGAACGCAAAATATTCAAATCGGCTCCGGTCATACCGAGTGCATCGACTCCGAGAGCCTGCAATCCGGCAACGATGTTTTTATTTACCAATCCGCCATACACCATTGTTACCACTCGCAAAGTGTCGGCATCGGTAATACGACGCCCATTTACCATACGGCTGGGAATACCCAACTGCTCGGCCAGTTTCGTCGCCGAACGACCACCTCCGTGAACAAGCAACTTACGTCCTTCTATGGCCGCAAAATCCCGCAATAAGGCATGCAAGGTATCAGGTTCTTCTACGATTTTCCCGCCGACTTTTATAAGAGTCAATTTTTCCATATCGATATATTTTATTCGTCTCCGAATTCCATCAGATATGCTTTGATAAAGTCATCGATATTACCATCCATGACTCCCTGAACATCGGACGTCTGGTAGTTGGTACGATGGTCTTTGACCCGACGGTCATCGAATACATAACTGCGTATTTGCGATCCCCACTCGATTTTTTTCTTCCCAGCCTCGACCTTGGCCTGTTCGGCCATACGGTGTTGCAACTCTTTTTCATAGAGTATCGACCGCAACTGGCGCATCGCATTTTCCCGGTTCTTGGGCTGGTCCCGGGTTTCGGTATTCTCGATGAGAATCTCCTCTTCTTCGCCGGTATAAGGGTCTTTGAAATGGTAGCGCAGGCGCACACCCGACTCGACCTTGTTCACATTCTGACCACCGGCACCACCCGAGCGGAAAGTATCCCACGAAATATCGGCCGGATTGATATTGATTTCGATACTGTCATCTACAAGCGGAGTAACGAATACCGAGGCAAACGAGGTCATACGTTTACCCTGTGCATTATAGGGAGAGACACGTACCAGACGGTGTACTCCGTTTTCGCTTTTGAGATAGCCATAGGCATAATCGCCCTCGATCTGTATGGTAGCCGACTTGATCCCGGCCTCGTCGCCTTCGAGAATATTGGCGATAGCCGTCTTATAACCATGAGCCTCGCACCAACGCAGATAAAGACGCATAAGCATATCGGCCCAGTCCTGACTCTCGGTTCCACCGGCACCGGAATTGATTTTGAGTACGGCGCCCAACTTATCTTCTTCCCGACGCAGCATATTGCGCAATTCGAGATCTTCGATAAGAGTGATAGTACGCTGATAAATCTCGTCGAGTTCCGACTCGGTAATCACTTCTTCCTTGACAAAATCATAGGCCAAAGCAAGTTCCTCGACCGACTTCTCTACTTCCCGGTATCTATCAATCCAAAAATGCAGATCTTTGACCTTTTTCATCTGCGCTTCGGCCTTCTTCCTATCTTCCCAGAAATCGGGCACATGAGTACGCAACTCTTCCTCTTCAACTTGAATTATTTTCGTATCGATGTCAAAGATACCTCCTCAACGCCAACTTGCGTTCTTCTGTCTCTTTAAGTTGTTCTATCGTAATCATACGGGAAACGGTTATGAATAATGATTTTACATATATTATGCATACATGGCTTCTATCTCGGCTTGGAAAATGCGGTAGATAGCTGCGCGACGTATTTTTAACGTATCGGTAATCTCCCCGTTTTCTTTGCTGAACGCACGGGGCAGCAGTGTAAAACGTTTTATCTGTTCGAAACGGGCAAAATTGGCCTGCAACACTGCAATGCGCTCCTGAATAAGTTTCTGTATGCTCTGATTTTTCACCAAATCTTCGAGCGTACGGTATTGTATCTGCTTCTGCGCAGCATATTCCTTGATAGCCTCGAAAGCCGGAATGATAATTGCCGTTACATATTTGCGGCAATCGCCGATGACTGCTACCTGCTCGATATACTTATCTTCTCCGAGCTTGGCCTCGATGGCTTGTGGGGCGATATATTTACCGTTAGAAGTTTTGAAAAGATCTTTGATACGCTCGGTCAACACGACAGAGCCGTCGTCGTCGAGACGACCGGCATCGCCGGTACGAAACCAACCGTCGGACGTAAAGACCTGCGCTGTTGCTTCGGGTTTCTTATAGTAACCTTTCATGACTGTAGGGCCTTTAACGAGAATCTCATTATCGGCTCCGATCTTCACCTGCACATCGGGCAATGTCGTCCCGACCGAGCCGATACGGTAACCGGTCAGTTCAAAACAGGAAACGGTAGCCGTCGTCTCGGACAGACCATAACCGTACAAAATATGGATACCGCAACTGTGCAAAAACTCATTGATCGTATCGGAAAGCGGAGCGCCCGCCGTAGGGAAAATATTGCCGTTTTCGATACCGACGGCTTTTTTCAACTTCGAAAACACCAACTTATCATACAAGGCATATTGCGCTTCCAACCACACGGGAACCCGTCTATTGCAACGTATATAATCGATATTCCGATGACGCCCCACACGCAACGCCCGATCTAAAAGCATACGGCTCAGACCTTTTGTCGAAGCGATTTTTTCCTGTACGGCCGTATATACCTTTTCCCAAAAACGAGGTACGCTGCACATGATGGTGGGACGCACCTCTTTGATTACAGATTGTATCTCCTTCGGGTTCTGATTAATGACTACCCGTATGCCGCACGTAAGGCAGAAGTAGGTCCACGCCCGCTCGAAGATATGAGTAAGAGGGAGAAAACACAAAGAAACGTCCTTATCGCTGCACATCGTAAGACGGTCGATATGCATACGCATCGCCTCGGAAAAGTTTCGATGTGTGAGCATAACGCCCTTCGAATCGCCGGTCGTTCCCGAGGTATAGATAATACTGGCCAAATCATCGAGCGACTGGCCGGCAATGCGGCTATCAACCAACGCTTCTGTTTCGGCAGTAGAAACCGCACCCGCTATAAAATCGGGAAAATATACCGAAGAGGTATCGCCTTCGGCAAGGCGTACCGTACGGTCGAATATGATAATCCGTTCCAGCGTAGGACAAGTCGCCAATGCCTTCCATGCGTTGTCGTACTGATACTGCTCACCGACAAACAAATATCGGATTTCGGCGTCGCGCACGATATACTCCAACTGTTCCAGCGAGCCGGTCGGATAAAGAGGGACAACCACCGCGCGATTGGCATAAGCGGCAAAATCAACAATCAACCCTTCGGGCTTATTCGGCGTATACGTCGCAATATTTTCTTGTACCCCGATACCGCAGGCGGCCATCGCAAGAGCCGTCTTTCGTATCTGACTCTCGAACGACAACCAAGAGACCGACACCCATTTTCCCGCTGCATCTTTATATCGTAAAACTTCTCTGTTTCCGTATTTTCTGGCTTGTTCCGCAATCATACGGGACAACTGATAATTCCTCATTTCCTGAATTATAAAATCGGCACAAAGGTAACACAAAAAAATCGAACCGATAGATGTTTTCTCGTTTTTTGACACACAGAGATTGCAAAACGTCCTATCTTTTAGGGAAAAACACCCTCAGGAAAAGCCTTTCGATCTACCATGAAAGAATTACGTTTTTCGTTTTCCAAAGGCATATTCTTTCAAATTATCCTTATTTTTGCAAAAAGAATAAATCGAAATGATTGATCCGAACGAACTCTTTTATCCGGCAGTCGACCTTCTCCGCCGATTGATCGCAACTCCATCTATAAGTCGGGAAGAAAACGCAACAGCCGATTTAATCGCCGCCTATCTGCAAGAATACGGATTTACACCGCATCGCACCGCCAACAACGTTTGGGCCATAGCACCCGATTACACCCCGGGGCGTCCCACTGTTTTACTGAATTCACACCACGATACCGTACGGCCGGTCGAAGGGTGGCAAGGACAAGCATTTAACGCCCGGGAAGACGGCGACCGCCTCTACGGCTTGGGCAGTAACGACGCCGGAGCGTCGCTGGGATCGCTGTTGCAGGGATTCATCGCTTTATCGTCCCGTCCCGAACCGTATAATCTTATTTTCCTCGCTTCGGCCGAAGAAGAGGTTTCGGGAACAAACGGCGTAGCACTCGCCTTAAAAGAGTTACCTCCCATTTCCTTCGGTGTTGTCGGTGAACCGACCGGTATGCAACCGGCAATCGGAGAAAAAGGTCTTATGGTACTCGACTGTACCGTCATGGGCAAATCGGGACACGCTGCCCGTAACGAAGGGATCAACGCCATTTACGAAGCTTTGCCTGTTATCGAACAATTCAAAAACTTCGCTTTCCCAAAAGTTTCCCGCCTATTAGGACCTGTAAAACTCACTGTTACCCAAATAAAAGCGGGTACGCAACACAACGTCATTCCCGATCGTTGCGAATTTGTCGTCGATGTCCGCACCAATGAATTATACCGAAACGAAGAGGCTTTTGAATTGCTGCGAGAGGCCATTCCCTGTACCATTGTTCCCCGTTCGTTCCGTTTAAACTCTTCCCGTATCGACAGGGAACACCCGTTTATGCAGCGCGCCGCATTATTGGAACTCGAAGCATTCGGCTCGCCTACTCTTTCCGATCAGGCGCAAATGCCTTTCACAACCGTAAAAATCGGCCCGGGGGCCTCGGAACGTTCCCATACTGCCGGAGAATACATCGATAAAGAAGAGATACGTAGGGCCATAACCTTGTACATACGACTACTCGACGGCTTGAAACTTTGAATATGTCATTCCGAATGAATATGAGGAATCTCCTACAAATTACAAGAGATTCTTCCTTCCTGCGATCGTCAGAATGACAACAATGTCATCTCGAACGCATGTGAGAGATCTCATGTCATACGCTCTCTTGGCAGGAGGCTCTTCAAGGCTAAGCCTTTCAAAGCGATATACATTTTGACATGAGATTCTTCACTTCTCTAACGTTCCGTTCAGAATGACATACACTTTGGTGGAAGATTCTTCATTTCACTGCGTTCCATTCAGAATGACACGACTGTCATTCCGAACCGAGACCTATGGTCGAGCATGGGGAATCTCCCGCCCTTTATCGGAAGAGATTCTTCGGTGTTTCACCCTCAGAATGACATACGTTTGGGCAAGGGATTCTTCACTCCGCTTACGCCGCATTCAGAATGACATTACACCGCAAGGGTTGTACACTTTGCGGAGAATCCTCCGACGCTCCGCGCATCAAAACGAGATATCTCTGAATGAAGAAAATCTGTCGGAACAAAAAAAGTGCTGCACCTATGACTGGCGCAGCGCTTTTTTACTTAGAAGGAATTTTAGAAACGGAATGAAAGATAGAGACGCAAATCTTTCAATTTATATTTGGTCTTTTCGGCCGAAGAAAATATCTCACCGATAACATCACCCACGCCACCGATATCTTCCATATCATCATAACCCAAATCATCGGGATCCATAGATAGGATATTCATTTTGGTCGAACCGAAACGATATTCGATACCCAATGAAATCGCTTTATACGAAACAGCAGCACCCGTTACAAACAACGAGGCATAACCGTACCCCATATCCCAACCGCCATCGGAGTGAGACATGCTCATGGCAAAAGTCGGCGCGTAACGGAAATAGGCATTTACGCACAATGCACTCACGGGATTTACCGTTACAGACGGGCCCAAATGCATTCCGTAATCCATACGGTGCATATCCGACTTTTCCACATAAAAAGTCGGAAAAGTTACACCCATAAAATCGCTACTCTCCTCTACAAGATTTTCTACTTCATATTTAGCATAGGTTATATCGGTCCATGTAAAATCGAGACCGATTTTCAACATATTGGCGATAGGCTTTTTATGCAGATAAAAAGTTTTTCCCCATGTAAGGAAAAATGCCATTTCGCTTTCATTTCTGACGGGAAATCGGCAGCTTCGAGTTTTTCCCATGCATAACCTATATTGAAATAACCTCGACGTCCGCGAAATTCTTTCACTTCTTTCACAGGTTCTGTCTCCTCCACAACAGGTTGCTGAGCAACCGTCGCATAAGCGGGTACAGCCTTTATCGTATCCGCAGAAACCACTTCTTGTGCCGGCACTATCATGACTGCTCAGCAAACACCTAACAATGCTAATACCAGTTTTTTCATATACATAAATATTTTTTCTGTTCCGAATCCTCGATAATAATTCTGTTTATCAAAAAAAGACTTTACGCCTCAAAGATAGTAAATATTAATAATTTACTAATCTTGTACGGACATTTTTCTTTATTATCTAAAATTCCCTCTTTTTATCGCAAAAACCGGTGATAAATCCTATATGGAAGAGACAAACACGAGCATTAAGAAAGGCGCAAATGCAAAAAATGACAAGCCCAGCGACGCCACATGGCAGACGAACGACGCTGTTTCCATGTCATGACCTTACGTGGAGTATCCGTAGCCACGCGCAAACGCATATACGCACTTCCGTACTCTCCTCGCGGCAGCGGATAAAGGCCGAGTCCGGAAAGGGTATCGAGCGCCTCGGCAATTTGTTTTTCATCATAAGGCTTATTGATGAGTATACGTATCGTATCGACAGAAAGGTCGCAAAGTTTACGATCGAGTCCCTCTTCGAGTTGCGGATCGCAAATCGCCTCCCGCATACGCTTCAAACCCGTAATAACAGCCAAACGGTCATGCATCAAACGGGCCTGATGCTCGGGATCGGGAATATTACTCAATCCCGATTTATTCTCGGCGTAATAATAGTAAAGTTGCACGGGGAGGAAAGTTACCGAATCGGCCCGACCGAAAACCCGTGTTACGAAATCTTCGTCTTCGAGAACGCATTTTTCAAGAAAACGCACATTGAGTTTCAATAAAAAAGAGCGATTGAACAAATAGCTCCACAATACTCCGCACAAGGGATAACGAGCCATGTAATCGGGACCGGAAATATCCCGGCAATAAGGGAGTACGAATTGTTGAAAAGGCACCTCCCGATCACTCGCATCGACTTTCAGGCAATCGAACCCGATAACCTGATGGCTGTACAACCCAATGAGGCGAGTTATCAGCCGGGCAAACGCAGACGGATTGATGCGGTCATCGACATCGACAAACATGATATAACGGCCTTTGGCGTAATTCAATCCCAAATTACGGGCGCCTCCCGGTCCTGCCTTACGCCGATGATACACGCGCATATTCTCTGTCTTCGACTCCCATTCCTGTAATTTCACGAGCGAAGCATCGGTCGAGTTATCATCGACTGCTATAATTTCATATTTATCCGCCGGAGCCCCGGACGAAACAATCGCTTCGAGACAACGGTCGATATAAGAAATCCCGTTATATACCGGTATGATGATACTGACTTCGAGCATGAAATTCGGCTTTTAAAGAAGCGAAGATAGCGAAAATTTCGATTTTTCCGGCAAAACACTCTCCCAATATTTTTCAGAAATAAAAATAGCCGTTTCTCAAAACGAGATACAGAACATCTCCCGACTTTTTATAACCCCAATTTAAATTGTATCAAAAAAGGCGGAACAATCTCTCGGCCACACGGGCCGTACCCCGTACTCCCCGGCTTGCCAACCAGTATCCCGAAACCAAAACGGCTTTTACCTTGCGAGAAGGAGTACCCCTCAAAACATCATGAAAAAGCTGTTCACCCCGCATACTGCCTTCTCGGCGACAAGCACCGGCAAGAACTATTTTTTTATAATCAAGACAATTCAACAATATATCCGCGTCCCGACGCCCCGAAGCGCGAACATGCTTTTCTGCTTCATCGACGCACGCCAGCAACTTATCGACTTTGTCGGAATATTGCGTGCCGGTAATCGAATCGGCATGGGCATGAACTATCACCTGCGGCTCGGAGCTCTCTGCTTTCACGATCCGAGACGTGTACAGCATGAGGCGAATGCCCAACTCCCAATCGTCCCAACCGAATGTTTCAGTATTCCATGCACCGACCGTCTCGATGACATCCCGCCGCACCACATAACGCTGCGTCGAAAAATAGGTATGAAATATATTCCCGCATAAAAAATGGATTCCACCTTCACGAGGAGAACGCTTTATCATACTGCGGCCTGCATCATCGACAATTTTCATATCGGTATAAACGATATCGGCATCGGGATTTTTCCCGATAGCCGAGACATAATTTTCCACCAAACGAGCTCCCATCTCATCATCGGAGTCGAAAAACATTACCCATTCCGACGTTGCCCGACGCAATCCCGCATTACGGGCCGACGGTGCTCCCGGATTTAGCTCTTCACAGACGGTAACCCGAAAATCGGGCGCAGCATACTTGTCGCAAAATTCTTGCAATACGGCCAAAGAACGATCGGTCGATCCGTTATCGACCAGCACCACGTGCAAAGGCCGGTAAGTCTGCGCTACCACCGATGCCAGCGTACGCGGCAAAAGTTTCTCCCGGTTATAGACCGGTATGATAACCGTTATTTCCATCATAATTACAACTGCACTTCCCCTATGAATTACGTTCTTTTCGAGAAAATTTATTTCTCGTTATTCCGACGTTTTTCAACAAAAGGCACGTGCATATTCTGTACAAAAGTTATATTTGCAACAAATATACTGCAAAATCATGAAACTCGATGTTCTGATATGTACTTACAACGAAAGGGTAGTACACGTTCCCGATGTACTGTTGCCTTATCGTCCCGACGTATCGTATATCGTTTCGATGCAATATACCGATAAAAAATATTTCCAATATATACCCGGCGAACTCAAAAACCGCCGAGACGTAAAACTTATTTTTCTGGAAGGAAAGGGGTTAAGCCGCAACCGCAACCATTGCCTCGATGCCGCCACAGGCGATATAGCTCTGATAGCCGATGACGATTGCCGGTACAAAGACGAGTATTTCGACCGTATAGTCGAGACTTTCGGCTCTCACCCCGAGGTAGACATCGCCCAGTTCATGCTGAACATCGAAGGTCATAACCCCATAAAACCTTACCCCGCAACGCCATGCTCTTACGAGAAACGGCCGAAAGGGTTATACCCCACTTCGGGCGAATTAGCATTCCGTCCGGAACGGGTACGGCATATCCGATTTAACGAACACTTCGGTCTCGGCACGCAAACTCTCATTTGCGGGGAAGAAGAAGTATGGGTATATGACGCGGCGAAAGCCGGCCTTACCGTTTGCTTTTTTCCTTATTATATCGTCAACGAACCTTACGAAAACACCGGCCTGTACACCTACACCCGTAAAGGAGTGATGCGGGCCAAAGGCGCCGTCAACTGTCATCTTTTCGGAGCAAGCGCATGGTTGCGCATGTTCAAATTCGCATTCGTCGGTGCTTATCGGGGAAAAGCCAACTTTTTCACCCTCCTGATCCAAAGTTGGAGAGGAATCATCTATTATCTCATACATTGCCGTAGAACATGAAAATACTACTGTTGGGAGAAGCGAGCAATCTGCACTGGACGCTGGCCGAAGGGCTGCGTACTTTGGGGCATGATGTAACCGTCGCATCGGGTGGCAGCGGCTGGATGAATAACCGGCGGAATATCGACCTGCAACGCAACAGTTACGGTCTGATAGGATCGTTACGTTATGTGTTCGATGTAGCAAGATACCTACCCCAGTTTCGGAACTTCGATGTCGTACAACTATCCAATCCCGTATTTCTGCAACTCCGCCCCGAAAAAAACCGACTGGTATTCGATTACCTGTGCCGACATAACCGTAAAATTTTTCTCGACGCACTCGGTACCGACTATTTCTATGTGAAGGCCTGCCAAGAAAAGCGTTTCCGATACTCCGACTTCTACATCGGCAACCGGTTACGCGAATATCCCGATAGCCGGGAAACGATAGAAGCATGGAACAGCAAACCGTTGAAAAACCTGAACCGATATATAGCTGACCGCTGCAACGGAATCGCCGCTTGTCTCTATGAATATTTCATCAGCTACGAAAACGACTACCGCGAAAAACTTGCATACATACCTATACCCATACAACCACCGGGAGAAACTGCACCCGATACACGCTGGAAAAATGAGGAAAAAATCCGATTCTTCATCGGTATACAACGCGACCGCAGCCGGTTAAAAGGTACGGATATTTTCGATAAAGTCTTGCAGGAAATCGAGTGGAAATATCCGAGAGAATGCGAAATAAAACGTGTCGTATCACTACCGTTGGAGGAGTATCTGTCGGTAATGCGTTCGTCGCACGTCCTCATCGACCAACTTTATTCCTATACTCCGGCGACCAATGCATTGCAGGCCATGTCTCAAAAATTGTCCGTCGTAAGCGGCGCCGAACCTGAATATTACGATTTCATCGGAGAGAAACAGCTGAGGCCCATTTTCAACGCCCTACCCGACGAACAACAGATTTACGATCTTTTCGAGAAAATCATCAAAGAAAAAAATTCCCTGCAACAACGATGCAACGATAGTCGGGCTTTTATAGAAAAACACCACGATTACATAAAAGTTGCAGGAGAGTATCTCGACTTTTGGGAGAAACACTGACTTGACCCGACAAAAACACTCGAATATCTATATCGCCAACCGACGTTTCAACCCCCACAAC
>OBKR01002266.1_pt1 | contig 14498 bp, 10 predicted proteins | sample 1518991 | NCBI WGS metagenome assembly OBKR01 (sample SAMEA2452117, study PRJEB22498) | human gut metagenome | biome: human feces; feature: human gut; material: feces | place: Australia | collected 2012
GGTTCTAATCTGGGACGGGTGTTCAGGATGGAGCAGAAGACGTTGATGTTGCTCGTGGGATGTGGTGCCGCCGGAGCGATCGCCGGTATCTTCAAGGCGCCTATCGCCGGGTTGGTGTTCGTGATTGAGGTATTGATGCTGGACCTTACGATGACTTCCGTGCTTCCTTTGCTGATCTCGTCGGTGACGGCGGCTACGATGTCTTATATCTTTACCGGCACCGAGGCCATGTTTAAGTTCTCTCAGACCGAGGCATTCGAGATCGAGCGTATTCCTTACGTGCTCTTGCTGGGTGTTTTTTGCGGATTGGTATCCCTTTATTTTACCCGTGTGATGAACAAGGTGGAAGGGATGTACCGGAAGTTGGGTACGTATTGGAAGAAGTTCATGTTGGGCGGCGTGATGCTGAGTATCTTGATATTCCTGTTCCCCCCACTATATGGTGAGGGCTATGATACGATCGGCTCGTTGCTGAACGGGCAGTTCTCGCATATCATGGACAAGAGTTTGTTTTACGATCTGAACGATACGTATTTCGGGGTCTTGATCTTCTTGACCTTGATCTTGCTTACGAAGGTATTCGCTTCCAGCGCCACGAATGCCGGAGGGGGTTGCGGTGGTATCTTCGCTCCTAGTTTGTATCTGGGCTGTATCGCCGGTTTTATCTTTGCGCATACGTCTAATTATTTCCCGTTCACGATGTATATCTCAGAGAAGAATTTCGCTTTGCTGGGTATGGCGGGCATTATGTCCGGGGTGATGCACGCTCCTTTGACCGGGGTTTTCTTGATTGCCGAGCTGACGGGTGGGTATGATTTGTTCCTCCCCTTGATGATCGTCTCGATCAGTTCCTATATCACGATCCTTATGTTCGAGCCTCATAGCATCTACTCCATGCGTTTGGCGCAGAAAGGCGAGTTGCTGACGCACCATAAGGATAGGGCGGTGCTTACCTTGCTACGGGCGGATAGCGTGATCGAGAAAGATTTCCAGATGGTGTCTCCGGAGATGACGTTGGGCGATATGGTAAAGGTTATTTCCCGAAGCGGGCGTAACACCTTCCCTGTTGTGGACGAGCGGGGCGTGTTGCTGGGTATCGTCTTGCTGGATAATATCCGGAATATCATGTTCCGTCCGGAGTTGTATAATCGTTTCCATGTATCGAAGTTCATGGTTTCCGCCCCGGCCAAGATCGTAATCAACACGCCGATGGATCAGATCATGCAGACGTTTGACGATACGAAAGCGTGGAATCTTCCGGTGGTCGATGAGAATGGCCATTATATCGGCTTTATGTCGAAATCGAAGATATTTAATTCCTATCGGGAGGTATTGGTCGATAACTTTTCCGGGGACTAACTTGTTAAAAACAGATCCAATTTATTGTACATGAAGAAAGAGGATTTACGAATCGTATATATGGGCACTCCCGATTTTGCCGTGGAGAGCCTGCGTGCCTTGGTAGAAGGTGGATATAATGTGGTAGGTGTCATTACGATGCCGGATAAGCCGATGGGCCGTCATGGTAGCGTGCTTCAACCGAGTGCCGTGAAGCAATATGCCGTATCGGTGGGTCTTCCGGTCTTACAGCCAGAGAAGTTGAAGGATGAGGCGTTTTTGGAGGAACTGCGTGCCTTGCGGGCGGATTTGCAGATCGTGGTGGCGTTTCGTATGCTGCCGGAGGTGGTCTGGAATATGCCCCGTCTGGGAACTTTTAATCTGCATGCCTCCTTGCTTCCGCAATACCGGGGTGCCGCTCCGATCAACTGGGCGGTTATCAATGGTGATACGGAGACCGGCGTGACTACTTTCTTTCTTACGCATGAGATCGATACGGGTAAGATCATCCGTCAGAGACATCTGCCGATCGCTGATACCGACGATGTAGAAACCGTTCACGATGCCTTGATGGTGATGGGGGCGGGGTTGGTTACCGAGACCGTGGACTTACTGTTGGATGGAAAAACAGACGCTATTCCCCAAGAGGAATTCTATAAGGATGCCGCCGAGTTGCGTCCGGCCCCGAAGATATTCAAGGATACCTGTCATATCGACTGGAACCAGCCGGTGAAGAATATCTATGATTTCGTCCGTGGGCTTTCTCCTTATCCTGCTGCTTGGACGGAATTGATCTCTGAGGATGGCAAACGTCTGGCTTTAAAGATTTACCAGGCAGAGAAACGTCCGGCGGAGCATAACTTCCCGGTCGGCTCTATCCATACGGATCATAAATCGTATATCGACGTGGCCGTGAAGGACGGTTTTCTTCGCTTGCGTTCCTTGCAACTTGCCGGAAAGAAACGGATGAATATAACGGACTTCCTGAATGGTTTCAAGCAAATCGCGGAATATACGGTTGGCTGATGAACGGGACGAGACGTATCATATACATTACGTTAGGAACGTTTTTTCTCATATTGGGAGCGATCGGTATCTTTGTCCCTTTGCTCCCGACCACTCCTTTTTGGTTACTGACTTGTTGGTTTTATGTCCGTAGCTCGGAGAAGCTTTATAACCGGGTGATGAGCAATCGTTATTTCGGGCCGCATATTAAGGGCTTTGTGGAAGATAAGGCTATTCCTTTGCGTTCCAAGATTATCACGATCGCTATCATGTGGCTATCTACGATCATTACTTCCCTTTTGCTAGTCGGCTATTGGTGGGTGAAAGCTTTGTTAGGGCTTATCAGTATCGGGGTCTCATGGCATATCCTCTCTTATCCTACTAAAAAAGAATGAGATAACCTGTTCATCCATAGGATTACTGGGGTTATCCCTCTTTTATCGCTTTCTATCGTAGCCTTACTACTTTATCGGTCTTCTTTCAAGGCCTCTTCTAAGCTGATTCCTAGAGCTTCAGCTACTCCCTTACCGTAAGCAGGGTCTGCCTTGTAGCAATTGCGTACGTGGCGTTGCTTGATGAACAGTTGGGCGTTACCCATCGCACGGGCGGTATTTCCGAATAACAACTGTTGCTCTTCCGGCGGCATCAAACGGAATAAGGCACCCGGTTGGCTGTAGTAATCATCATCGTACTCACGCTCGTTGTAATTATAAACATCCCCGTGTACTTTCAAAGGCGGTTCCTTCTTCTCGGGAGAGTCTTTCCATTCGCCGAAGCTGTTAGGTTCGTAACCCTTTGCGGCTCCATAGTTTCCGTCTACACGCATCGCTCCGTCACGGTGATAGGCATGGAACGGACAACGGGGCTTGTTCACCGGGATCTGCTCTAGGTTCACGCCAAGGCGGTAACGCTGGGCGTCGCCATAAGAGAATAGACGACCTTGTAACATCTTGTCTGGGGAGAAGCCGATGCCTTCGACAGTATTCATCGGGTTGAATGCGGCTTGCTCCACGTCTTGGAAATAATTCTCCGGATTACGGTTCAACTCGAGGATACCGACATCCATTAACGGGAAGTCCTTATGCGGCCATACTTTCGTGAGGTCGAACGGGTTGATCGGATAGGTCTCGGCCTGCTCCTCAGTCATCAATTGGATCTGGAATTTCCATTTCGGGAAGTCCCCACGCTCGATACTCTCGAACAAATCACGCTGATGGGATTCACGATCCTTGGCGATGATCGCAGCCGCTTCCTCGTCACTCAAGTTCTTGATACCTTGCAGGGTTCTGAGATGGAACTTCACCCAGATACGTTCGTTCTTATTGTTGATAAAACTGTACGTATGGCTACCGAAACCATGCATATGTCGATAAGAGTAAGGAATGCCGCGAGAACTCATCGTAATCGTTACTTGATGCAGGGCCTCGGGAAGCAAAGTCCAGAAATCCCAGTTGTTATCCTCGCTTCGTAGATTCGTTTTCGGGTCACGTTTGACCGCATGATTCAAGTCCGGGAACTTTAGGGGATCACGCAAGAAGAATACGGGGGTGTTGTTACCTACCAAGTCCCAGTTACCCTCCTCTGTGTAGAATTTCATGGCGAATCCACGGATATCACGCTCTGCGTCGGCTGCTCCACGCTCTCCGGCTACGGTGGAGAAACGGACAAAGCAGTCAGTTTTCTTGCCTACCTCGCTGAAAATAGCCGCTTTCGTATACTTTGTGATATCATGTGTAACGGTAAAGGTACCGAATGCGCCGGAACCTTTGGCGTGCATGCGTCTTTCTGGGATCACTTCACGGTCGAAGTGCGCTAGCTTCTCAATGAACCAAGGGTCTTGTAATACCATCGGGCCACGTGGCCCCACTGTTTGTACGTTCTGATTGTCCGCAACAGGGCGCCCGTTGGCGGCAGTTAGTTTTTTGTCTTCCATAACTTTAGTTTTTATGTCGCAATAAAGAATTTTAGATAAAGTAATCTTTAAATAAAACTGTTTAGAAACAACAATTGTTTTTAACTTCTTGACAAAAATAAGATGTTGTTAGACAGTTGTCAAATAGTTAATATCTATAAATATATAGACGGGTAGTAGAAACTCAGTGGGGATAGGCGCATGAGTTATAAAAGTATCTTAGTTTCATCGCCCCATACACCTAAGATACTTCGCCAATGAACTTAGGATACTTTCTCGATGAAACTAAGATACCTTGTTTAAAAGGTATGGATACAAAAAAGCGATTGTCTGGCAAGATGCCAAGCAACCGCGGTATGGTTTGAAAAAATCAAATGTTCACCTTCCCGGTAAAATGGGGTGTTACTTATTTATTGTAACCCCATTTTGTTAACTCCGACTGACCGATAGCAGCGAGTGATCTCAAGCAGCTATCCAAAAAATGTCTAATAAAACTTTTCATAGCTCATTTTCTTTTTAATTAATAAATCTGTGCCTTTCGACACGTTCTAAATCTCACATAACTTTTGAAGTCCGAGTAACGAATGAATTGAAAACCTAAACCTTTAACCTTTTAACCTATTACTAACCTAATCCCGGACTTCTGATAACCTTAACCTAAACCTTCCTCTTTTTCATCGTGAGGTTTACCACATGCGGTAAACCCAAATTGTCCAAGGTTGAAACCCTAGCAAATCGATGTAACGTTTAAACAATCTCTTTACCATATTTGCTTTACAATTATGTTTTACGACACAAATATACGGCGTTATTCCATACGTGGTATGTTTTATAGCATGTTTTTTGCGGATTCCTATGTTTTCTTGATCTATGATAAAAAAAGCGGGAATCAGATTCATATAATGATAGTATTTGAACGTTTGGCATGTCTATTGTGTTACCATGCCATTGAGTTTCTATTTCTATTTGCTACATTTGCGGAGCTAAATGTAAGATAATGTAATATATATGAGTAGAAAAGAGGAGTACAAAGAGAAGAATCTATTGTATTTGGACGAGATCGCTTCGGAAGAGGGAACCCGGACATTACCGTGCGGTATATTATATAAGGTAATACAAGCGGGTACAGGCAAAGTCTCTCCTAATCGGGAAAGCGTCGTTTCCGTACATTATAAAGGAACGTTGATTAACGGAAGGGAATTTGATAACTCATGGAAACGGGGTTGCCCGGAAGCCTTTCGCTTGAACCAAGTGATTGAAGGCTGGCAATTGGCTCTTCAAGAAATGCGGGTAGGGGATAGATGGATAATCTATATCCCTTACAATTTTGGTTATGGTAATCGTGCCTCGGCTCCGATCCCTGCTTTCTCCACATTAATATTTGAGGTAGAGTTGTTGGGAATCGCCTAATTCCAATCATAGAATATATAATAATGTATCCGAAGGGAGTAAAAAAGAATAACCATGGGTTTAGCCATGGCTATTCTCTTTTTGCCTCATTAGAGGATTGGAAACTTTCTATTGTTTAGGCGTATCATCCGTCTTCTTTCCTTTATCCAGCCATTTCTCTTGGATGGTCTGCATCAGTTCATAGAAGTTAGGGATGAACATCGTGGCGAATATCGTATTGATAGCCATACCGAATACTACCGCCGCACCTAAGGATATACGGCTGGCCGCTCCCGCTCCGGTAGCGAAAAGCAAAGGCATGACACCCAATACAAAGGCGAACGAGGTCATCAGGATCGGACGTAAACGAACGTGTCCGGCTTCCAAGGCGGAATCCCGTATCGGATTACCTTCCTTTCGGAAATCCCGGGCGAACTCTACGATCAAGATACCATTCTTGGCGGACAAGGCGATCAATAAGATAATACCGATCTGGGTATATACGCTTACCGGAACCCCCATCACCCAGCAGCCGATAATAGCTCCCAACAAGGCGATCGGCAAACCCATGATAGCCGCCAACGGACTTGTCCAGCTCTCATATTGAGCCGAGAGAACCAAGAAAGCGACTAGCAACGCCATGGCGAAAATAATCACCGTCGTAGATCCTGCTTTCGTCTCTTGATAAGCGACCGAGGTCCATTCATATCCAAAATTATCACCTAATTGCTCCTGTATCAGCTCCTCCATCGCTAGGATCGCTTCTCCGGAGCTATATTTCGGGTTGGCGATACAAGTAATAGCCGCCGATGAATACATATTATATAGGTTGATCTGGTCTAATCCCAATTGCTCGTCTAATTCGATAAAAGAGGAGAAGGGTACCATCTCTCCTTTACTATTCGCCAGACTCAAACGGAGTACATCATCGATCACTTTCTGCGCCTCTCCGTTCGCCTCGATCTTAACTTGGTAAATACGTCCGAACTCCACGAAATCGTTCACGTACGCCGCTCCCATATAATAGCTGAGCGTGGAGAATACTTGATTCAACTGAAGACCGAGCATCTGCACCTTATCCCGGTCTATCTTCAGTAGATACTGCGGGGTATTGGCCTGATACATACAAGAAAGGTTCAGCAATTGCGGTTTCGAGCGGTAGCTGGCCAGCAATGTCTCCACGGCATGCTGCATCTCCGTCGGACCTAGGTTCTTACGATCCTCCAATTGCAGTTGCAAGCCGCCCGAAGCGCCCAACCCCGGGATAGCTGGCGGTACCATACCGAATACCTGCGCTTCTTGGATAGCCGATGCCTCCCGGTTGAAACGGTTGGTCACGGCCTCTGCCGTATGCTCCTTACCTTTACGTTCGTTCCAGTTCTTTAGGATCACGAAGAAGGTGGCCGTATTGGATTGCTCCCCTCCACCCATTACGGAGAATCCGCTAACGCTGATGAATGATTTCACCTCGGGGTACGTCTTTAGGATCTCGTCAATCTGCTTGGTGACCGCCTCCGTCCGGTTCAAGCTCGCCGCCGGGGGTAATTGGGATACGACTAGGAAATAGCCGTCATCCTCTTCGGGTATAAAGGTTGTCGGCCAACGCATAAACAAGATAACCGCTACCGCCGTGATGATACCGTAAACGATCATCGCCGCTCCCGGTCGTTTCAGCATCCGCTCCACGATCGAGTCGTACATCTTCTGAGTCTTTCCGTATACCTTATTGAATCCTTTGAAGAGGAAGAATTTCGGTTCTTCCGTATTCTTCTCCAAGAAAAGGGCGCAAAGCGAGGGCGTAAGCGTAAGCGAGTTAAATCCGCTTAATACGGTAGCGGCGGCGATTGTCAAGGCGAATTGCTTATAGAGCTGCCCGGAGATACCGCTGATAAACGTTGTCGGGATAAATACCGCCAATAATACCAATACCACGCCCACGATAGGCCCTACGATCTCATCCATGGCCTTCGATACCGCCTCATGGGCCGTATATTTCCCGGTATCGAGGAGCCGGGTGGAGTTCTCTACCACCACGATGGCGTCGTCTACCACCACCGCTATCGCCAGAATCAAGCCGAATAAGGTCAACGTATTAATGGAGAAGCCTAAAGCCGCCATGACCGCCAGTGTACCGATCAATGAGACCGGAATCGTAATGAACGGGATGACTACCGCCCGGAAATTCTGTAAGAATAAGAAGATGACCAAGACCACCAGCAAGGTTGTCTCCAAGAACGTGATAAGCACCTCATGGATGGAGGCGTCGATCACCTCGGTCGTATCCAAGGTCACTTTGTATTCCACGCCTTCGGGTAAGGAACTGCCTAATTCTTTCATCTTGGCCTTTACCACCTTCGATACATCCAAGGAGTTGGAGCCCGGCAACTGGTAGATCGCTATCGCCGCCGTCGGCTGTCCGCTTAATTTAGAGACCACGTTGTAAGAGGAGCTACCCAACTCTATGCGGGCGATATCCTTCAATCGCAGGATCTTACCACCTTGCCCGGTCTTAAGGACAATATTGCCGAACTCATCCGGTGTCGTCAACCGTCCTTTCACGGTCAAGGTATATTGATAGGGGTTATCCGCCCGTAGAATCGGTTGGCCTACGTAACCGGCGGATACTTGGGCGTTTTGCGTGGATATGGCTTGATAGACCATGTCCGGCGTCAAGTTACGGATACGCATCGCCTCCGGGTCTAGCCAGATACGCATGCTGTAGTTTCCGGCTCCCATCACCTGTACCGAGCCTACACCCGGCAGCCGGGTTAGCTGGTCTATCATATTTAAGGTGGCGTAATTACTTAAATACAACCCGTCGTAAATGGAATCCTTGGAACTTAGGGTAAGCATCATCACGATATTGGAGGATTGCTTGCGGGTGGTGATACCTTGTACGATCACGGGTTCCGGTAAGCTACTTTGGGCGATACTCACCCGGTTTTGCACCATGACGGTCGCCATGTCGATATCCGTTCCCACGGCGAAGGTGATCGTTAGGGAGTAAGCCCCCGAACTGGAGGAGTTTGAACTCATGTAAAGCATACCGTCCACGCCGTTTACCTGTTGCTCGATCGGTAAACCTACGGTCTGCGCTACGGTCTGTGCGTCCGCCCCGGGATAAACGGCGGATACCTGTACGGTAGGCGGCGTGATCTCCGGATACTGGGCGATCGGTAATATATTGAGGGTGACCAAACCCGCCACGACGATGATCAGAGCAAGTACGGTGGCGAATATCGGTCTGTTAATAAAGAACTTTACCATAGCTTGCTTATTTTATAGGTTTGATAGTCATGCCATCTCGTACCTTAAGCAGGGCGGAGGTGACATAGGAGTCTTTGGGGCTGATACCGGCGGTCACTTGGCGAAGCGTATCGTCTACCAATTGGCCCACCTCGATAGGACGGTATCGTACGACATTGGAGTCGTTCACGATATAAAGGTACTTCCCTAATTGGTCGGTACCGATCGAGGCGTCGCGAACCAAGACCGCATTCGGCTGCTCGGCATACGGCAGGGTGATGGTGACATATAAGCCACTCTTCAATACATGCTTCGGGTTATCCAGATTGGCACGTACGTTCAGGGTACCGGTCGATAGGTCGATATTGGGGGATAGATAATCCAGCCGGCCCGTATACGCATTGCCGCCATCCTTGCCTATGCTGACGAGGATCTCGGTCGGAAGCTTCACGGTGCTATCGTTGCGGGCGGCTTCCAGCATCATCTTCATGAACTGGTTATCCTCGATATTGAAATTGGCGAACATCAAGTCGTCCTTGTATAAGGTGGCCAAGGTAACCGGCTGGACGGCTCCGTTGATGTAATTACCTATATCGTAGCTGGCCCGGGTAACCGCACCGTCGAAAGGCGCACGGATATAGCAATAGCTCAAGTTGGTCCGTGCGGTATTCAACTCCGCCTCGGCATTCTTCACGGCAGCCTCAGACTCCGATACGGTAGCCTCCGCTTGGATCACTTGTATCTGGCTTACGGCGCCGCTCTTAGCCGCCTCCTTCATACGCTCGTAGTTACTGCGTGCATATTCCAGCTGGGCTTTGGAGGTCTTTACGGAAGCCTCGGCTTGGGTGACGTTATCTTGATAGGTGTCCGGTTCGATCACGAAGATAAGATCGCCCTTCTTCACCCGGCTTCCGGCCTTGAGGTAAGAGGTACGCAAGTATCCGTTGACACGTGCGACCAAGTCTACTTTCAGTTGTGAACTAAGGTATCCGGGGTATTCTTTAGTCAAGGTAATGTCCCTCACGATCGGCGTGGATACGCTTATGGAGGGCACGGGCGTTTCCATCGGCTTGCTTTTCCCCTTGCAAGACGCCAGTAATAAGGCGGAGGCTCCGATAATCCCTATGTAAACAAATGTCTTCATATCTTTTGTCTTTAATGATTATTTATATTAATTGTTTGAGTGGGCTTTTGTTCGATCGGATCGAACGGCCTACATAGGATTCCATCCTCCGCCCAATGACTGATAAAGCTGTATCAAGTTCAGTAGTGAGCTACCTTGAGCCTGTGTCAATTGGTTCTGGTAGGTGAGGAGGGAGCGTTGCGCGTCCAGTACGTTTTGGAAAGGCGTAAGGCCCTGCTTATAGAGGTCAAGGGAAAGATCCAAGGTCTGTTTTCCTTGGTTTACCACTTCCCGGAGGGCTACGATCTGCTTGATCGAGTTCTTGTACGAGCTCATGGCGTTATCCACTTCCTGTACGGAGGTAAGCACGGTCTGGTTGAATTGCCGGATCGACTCGTCCAACTGGGCTTTCGCCAACCGGGTAGCCTGTATCTTCTGGGTGCCTTGGAAGAAGTTCCACGTAAGGGTAGGGGCGATCTCATAGGTCAAGCTATTATGATTCGCCAGCTTGTCGAAGTCGTGGGAGGCGAAACCGATCGAGCCTTTCACGAATACTTTCGGCCACCAATCGGACTTAGAGGCCCCGAGCGAGGCGGCAAGCGCATTGACCTGCCGTTCTGCCGCACGTACATCCGGACGGCGTAGCAACAGGTTTGCCGGCAAACCTACACCGACCGGCTCGATATATTCCGGCAAGGAAGCGTCTGTCTCCATGATCTTTTGTAGATCGGAAGGGTACAGGCCTAACAGGATCGCCAAGGAGTTTGCGTATTGGATGATACCGGCCTCCAGCATCGGTAGGGAGGCTTTCGTGCTGTAGTATACGGATTGCGCCTGCGCTACATCCAGTTTGGAGACTAGCCCGGTCTCATACCGTTTCTGGGTGATCTGTACGACCGTCTGTTGGGAGCGGCAGTTCTGTTGCGCTACCTTTACCTCTTGTTGCAGTTCCCTCATATTGATGTATGAGGAGGCTACTTGAGCGCAAAGGGAGACCATGGCGGCGTTGTATTCCTCTTTCGAGGCGGCGAAATTCTCTTTCTCCGCTTTCACCCGGTTCCGGATACTCCCGAATACGTCCACCTCCCAGTTCATATCTACGGTAGCGCTGGAATATTGGGTGATCGCCTTGGGTACCTGATTGATATTGCCGCTACTTTGTTGCCGTGTCCATCCGGCGGAAAGCCCTAGGGTGGGCGAGTAGCTTCCTTGTGCCGACCGCAGGTTGGCTTTTGCCATGGCGATCCTGTCCATCGCCATTTGCACGGAATAGTTTTGTTTCACGGCTACTTCTATCAGCGAGTCCAGTAACGGGTCCTTAAAATTTCTCCACCAATTATCTTCTACGGGAAGTGTCTGCTGGAAATCACTCCCTTCCTCAGACCATGACCCGGGTAGGGCACGGTCTAAATACGTATGCTCTGTCTGCGCCATTACCCCGATCGGTACCAGCAAGCACAACAAAGCATAACATGTCAGGCGTAAATGTTTGTGCATAAATGTATATGTTTAGATTTAGCTTTTAGCAAAACAGTTAAGGGTGGGAAATGTTTGTATCTTTGTCTATTTATATATCCCAAAAACTGAAATATATGGATATCTTATTGGTTATACTAGGCGTTATCTGTTTGTTGGTGGGATTGGCGGGGTGTTTTTTGCCGATCTTGCCGGGGCCGCCGGTAGCGTATTTGGCTTTGTGGCTGTTGCATTTTACGGGTTATGCGGAATTTACGGTTACGGAGTTGGTCGTGTGGGGATTGCTGGTCGTGTTGGTACAGGCGATGGACTATGTTACGCCCATGCTGGGGACTAAGTATAGCGGAGGGTCCAAGTGGGGAAATTGGGGATGTGCCGTGGGAACCGTGGCCGGCATATTCGTGTTTCCGCCTTGGGGAATCTTGCTGGGTCCTTTCGTGGGGGCTTTCGTTGGGGAACTTTTGGGAGGCAAGGCGTCCGGAGATGCGTTGAAGGCTAGTTTCGGGGCGTTCGCGGGTTTTTTATTGAGTGTCGTGCAGAAGGTTACCCTTTGCGGCTATTTTATTTATAGCTTTGTGAGAGGGATAATTAATTGAAGATGGTAATTAATAATGTGAGATATGTTTGAGAAAATAGTAGTGGTAGATTCTACCGGGTTGAATACATGGGGAGTGGAGCGTTTGAAGGAGCTTGGAAAAGAGGTTGTTTTTTATACCGGCATTCCGGAAACGGATGAGGAGATTGTGAACCGGATCGGGGACGCAGATTGCGTACTCGTCTCTTATAATACACAGATCCGGAGGAACGTGATCGAGGCTTGCCCGAATATCAAATACATCGGGATGTGCTGTACCCTCTATAGCGAGTCTAGCGCGAATGTGGATATAGCCGCCGCACGTGAGCGGGGGATAACGGTCTTGGGCATCCGCGACTATGGCGATGAGGGAGTCGTGGAGTATGTCATTAGCGAGCTGGTCCGTTTGTTGCATGGTTTCGGCGGGAAACAGTGGAGACATAAGGCGTATGAGCTGGGCGGGCAAAAAGTAGGCATCGTGGGATTGGGCCGCACCGGGAGAATGATCGCTGACGCTCTTCGTTTCTTGGGGGCTGAGGTCTATTATTTCAGCCGTACCCGTAAGCCGGATGCCGAGGCCGCCGGTATCGCTTACCTGCCTTTGCGGGAGTTGCTGCCGGAGGTGGATATTTTATGTACTTGCTTGCCTCGTAATACGATTCTTCTGGGGGCGGATGAGTTTCGTTTGTTCGGTAATCTGAAGATATTGATCAATACGTCGGTAGGGCCTACTTTCCGTGTCCCGGATTTACAACGTTGGCTTAGCGCCCATAAGCGGAATTTCTTCTTATGCGATGAGGTCGGTATTGGGAATTATGCGGATACCTTGACGCAATTCGATAATGTCATATATACCCCGAAAGTCTCCGGCCACTCGGAGCAATGTATGGAGCGATTGTCGCAAAAGGTAATAGCGAATATCGAAAGCTATCTAAATTGACATGACCCTGTGTCAAAACTCTTGGTGGTCTATCTTTTAGACGCAGATGACGCGGATGACACGGATTTATTTTATTCTTATCCGTGTTATCCGCGTCATCCGCATCAAAACTTATCTGTTCTCTTTCTCGATCTGCTCCTGAACGATAGCGTCTACGACAGCTACGGTAGTCAGGTTCACGATATCACGGGTAGAGCTTTCTACGTCGGTGAAGTGGATCGGTTTGTTCAATCCCATCTGGATCGGGCCGATCGTCTCGGTGATACCCAGCGTATCCAATAGCTTGTACGCGCTGTTGGCGGAGCTTAGGTTCGGGAAGATCAAGGTATTCACGTCTTGCCCTTTCAACTTGTTGAACGGATACATATCGTCGCGCAACTTCTTGTCGAGGGCGAAGTTTACTTGCATCTCTCCGTCTACTACCATGTCCGGGTATGTCTTATGCAAGAAATCGATCGCTTCGTGTACTTTCAGCGGACTGCCCTGCTTGTCGGCCCCGAAATTGGAGTAAGACAACATCGCCATCACCGGCTCGTGAGCGAAGAACTTCACGGCGTCGTGCGTCAGGCGGGCGATATCGATCAATACCTCGGCCGACGGGTGACGGTTGATCAGCGTATCGGCCATGAAGAAGGTACCCTTCTTACAAGTCAGGATGTTCAAGGCACCGAAATGCTTGTAACTCGGGCGGATGCCGATGATCTGCTCCGCCATCTTGGTAACCTCCGAGTAGCGGCTGTATACGCCCGTCACGAAAGCGTCAGCGTCGCCGGTAGCCACCATCATCATACCGAACGCATTGCGGTCTACCATCTTCTCGCAAGCCTCCGAGTAAGTCACGCCCTCACGTGCCTTCTTATCAGAAAGAATACGGGCGTAGCGGTGGCGGCGTTCCGTCTCGCGGTCGTGGCGGAGGTTGACGATCTCGATACCTTCCAGACTGATATTCTCCTCGGCGGCGATCTTGGCCAGACGCTCCTCGTTACCCAGCAAGATCGGGAAACAGATACCTTCCGCTTTCGCCTCGGCGGCGGCTTTCAGCATATTCACGTGGTTCGCCTCGGCGAATACCACCCGTTTTGGGTTCGCTTTCGCCATATCGGTGAACGAGCGCAATAGTTTGTTATCGTATCCCATCATCTCACGTAAGTGGTTGGCGTAGCCCTCCCAGTCGGTGATCGTCTTGCGAGACACGCCCGAGTCGATAGCGGCTTTCGCCACGGCGCAAGATACACGGGTCAGCAAGCGGGGATCGAGCGCTTTCGGAAGGATATAGTCGCGTCCGAAAGTGGTTCGTTTCAGCTTATAGGCGGCGTTCACCACGTCGGGGACAGGCTCCTTGGCAAGGTCGGCGATGGCGTAGACGGCGGCCCGCTTCATCTCCTCGTTGATCGCCTTGGCGTGCGTATCCAAGGCGCCGCGGAAGATATAAGGGAATCCCAGCACGTTGTTGATCTGGTTCGGATAGTCGGAACGGCCCGTTGCGAAAATGATG
>OBKR01002273.1_pt1 | contig 14487 bp, 14 predicted proteins | sample 1518991 | NCBI WGS metagenome assembly OBKR01 (sample SAMEA2452117, study PRJEB22498) | human gut metagenome | biome: human feces; feature: human gut; material: feces | place: Australia | collected 2012
TCTTTCTATTTTTTCCCCAGATTATTTAACTCATATTTAAATATGTAATCACTAATTGACATTTTACATAAAATGAGATATAATATTTTTATGCTATTTTGAAAATTACACTTAATATCTATATAAATATTTTATATAGACAAATGGTGTTTACATATAGTTCATTTATTTACCAACAAACAAGGAGTCGTGTAATGACTAGAAAATTCTGCAAAATCGCTGCTAATGTAATGGCACTTTTCACTCTGGTAAGATTTTGGAACATTATTTGGGAAACAGATAATTACACAATTTTAAGCTGGCCTGATTTCATAATTTTAATGGGCTGTTTCCTCAGTGTAGGAACAATTATAATTTGCATTGCCGAAGAATATCCCCGTTTTAAACTATGTGCATACTCTTATAATCTCTCATTCTTTACTTTAGCTATTGGATTATTGTGTTTTAGAATTAATCTTTTCACAATATCTAAAATTTGTTTGCTGATTACTAGCTTTCTTTTTACTTATACATTTTTTACATTCTTTATTACTTCACTCAAAATTGCTTTAGAAGTAATAAAGAAAACTCTTTTTAATTCGAATCATATGTAAAAAATATAGATGAAGGTCTAACAAGCCTCCATCTATATTTTTTTATTTATTAATCATTTTCAAAACATAATAATTTTCTGTTTCCAATATCTTTCCAAATCCAATTTTTTCGAATAATTCCATTGCTGAACTTTCTTTAAAACATCGTAAAAATATATCTTTATCATTGTTATCAAACAGTATTTCTTTTAATACTACTATATCAATTCTATATTCTTTGAGTTCTATTTCATAAATTTATTAAATAACTTATTTTGAATGTGCTGACATTATTACAGATTTTCCATTTTTTATTAAGTCTATTATTATATTTTTTAGTATTTCTGTATTTACTGGATCTAATCCACTAAATGGCTCATCTAATACTACCAATTCTGGATTATGTATAATTGCTATAATAAATTGTATTTTTTGCTGATTTCCTTTTGATAATTTTTCAGCTGGCATTTGCATATATTCTTCTACTTTTAGTTCTTTAGCCCATTTGTTAATTGGTTTTATGGCATCAACTTTGTTCATTCCCTTTAATTCTGCAAAATACATTAATTGGTCAAATATTTTTGTTTTTGGATATACTCCTCTTTCTTCTGGTAAATATCCAAATCTCACATGTTTTCTATCTACTTCTTTTCCTTTCCATGTAATTTCTCCACTATCTTTTTTTATAATTCCTAACAACATTCTTATTGTTGTTGTTTTTCCTGCTCCATTTGTTCCAAGTAGCCCAAATACTCCTGATTTTTCTAAACTAAATGAAATATTATCTACTGCTTGTTTTCCAACAAATTTTTTTGATACATTTTTTAGTATTAAACTAATTATACATATACCTCCACTGTTATTTTTCTTTGTCTACTATATACTTTTCCATTTTACTTATTAAACTCAATATCTATGTTTCCAATTCCACCATCAATTTTAATAATATTTTTTCCATTGCCATATTTACTATCGTCTGAAATTTTAGTCCCATCTATTTTTATATTTCCTATTCCTATATCTAAATTTAAGTCATCAATTTTTCCAGATAAAATACTTACTTTTCCAGCTCCACTTTCAATCTTACAATCATTTGTTACATTTAATTTGTTGATTATTGTTTCTCCTGCACCAAGCTCTAAGTCTAAATTTTCAGTATTTATATTTTCAACTTGTATTTTTCCAGCACCTGCACTTATTTTTACATTCTTGAAATTCAAATTTTCTGGAACATATACAATTAAATCTCCTCTATTTTTTTTAGAAAACAAATTATGTTGTTTTTCTTTTATTTGTAAATTTTGGTTATTCTGCTTACAGTTAATATCTTTATTATTTGTTTCTGCTCTTAAAGTATCTCCATTCTTAATAATTAAGTTTGTAAAATTAACATTAATATCTAATGTTGCAATTTCTCCATTTTCAAAATCAATCATACTCATTTCATTATTTATTTTTGTATCTTCATTCTTTAATCCTAACACTCCTGATAAGGCATATAATGCACTTAATATTCCAGAAATAATAGAAACAATTAGAAAAACTGCTAAAGCGAGAGCTATATTTTTTATTATTTTTTGTACTGATGTCATTTTATTTCAACACCTCCAAATATAGCTGTTCCATTCACATATATTGTATGAGTATTTTCTTCTCCATTTGTATTTGATTTATTTTCTACTCCACCAAATATTGATGTTGATTTTGTTTTTACCTTTACATTTGATGGTGCTAAAATATCTATTCCTCCAAAAATGCTACTCGCATTTATTACTACATCTGATTCTATAATTGCATTTCTTAAATCACATTCTACTCCACCAAATACAGCTGTTAAATCTGCTCCTGTAAATAGTTCTTTATCGAATTTTACTTTTTGCCCTGAAAATGTTGCACAATATGTATTTGCTCCATTTCTTTTGTCATTTAACTTTTTTATTTCTTCATTTACTTTTCCACCTAATGTATCTTTGAAAATAATTGATAAACCAATTATTACTAAAATTGTTGGTAAAGCTAATTTCCATATTAAATCAAAATTTATAATATCTTGACAGCCCAAGAATAATGCTATACCTATTAATAATCCTATTACATTTCCTGTTTTTTCGTTTTCTTTAAATAATCCTATAAAACAAGGAACTATAATGAAAAGTGTCCACCATCCATCAAAAAATATATTTATATTTGTTATTCCTAAAGCATTTCCTCCTATTATTAAACCTACAACTATTAAAACTATTCCCCATAGTACATTTCCAAATTTTTTCATTATTTATTTTCCCCCTTTTTATTTGGTAGTGTAAACTAATTTTATATTATATTTAGTTACACCCATGTATTTTCAAGGTTTATATCATTTTTTACAATAAAAAATGATCCCCCCCTCTTTAAAAGTTGATAAATTGCCTTTGATTAAAGTTCCTGTATTGCATCTAGGCTGTAGAAGTTAGTATTATAGTTCTTTCCGTCATTTGCAGTTATTCGAATTTTTCGAATAACTGATTCTTCTGTCAATTCGCTTGACTTAAATATTTCTTTTAAGTGATAATTTATTGTGTTCACTTCTACTTCAAATAATTTTGACATTGATTTTTGAGTTAACCAAAAATCTTCATTATCATATAAAACTTCTACAGAAACATTATCATTATTTTGACTTTGGTATATGATTAAATCTTTTAAATTTTCTATTGGATTCATTTATACTCTCATCCCTTCTCTTTATATCTCTATAACTTGTAATTTATCTATCGTGATAAAACTATTCTTTTATACACTTTAAAAATAATAAATCCTATTACAACTCCACAAGTGTTTAAAATCACATCATCAATATCACAACTTCTACCAATAAATAGCTGAATAACTTCTACTACACAACTGGTTGAAACTCCAATAAGAATAATTTTCTTTAAACTAATATATCTCTCATTAATAAGTGGGACAAAGAATCCAATCGGCGAGAATAGAAATATATTTGATAGCAAATTAAGTATCGAAACATCTGCAATATCAATCTGAGAAACCACTTCATTTCTTCCTACAATTTGTTCAAATATTGTTTTAAATGGTATCAAATTAATAGATGAATTATCATTCGTTATGAATACATCCAAAAATGGTTTACCTGTTGAACTACTTATTCCAAAATTAAAATGAGGGATAATGGTCTGAGATGCAAGTCCAAAGCAGTATGCAATAAACAACCCAGTTGCTATATCCTTTTTCAAATTTAACGTATTATCTTTTTGAAAGATAACACGAAAAATAATAAATAAAACAGCTCCTAACACACAATATGGAAACATATTCCATATATATTGAATAACTAAACTCATTACTAATTTTCTCCCTTCAGATACTATCCATTTACCAATTCGACAAATTACTAGTTATCTTTAAATTTTTTCTTTAAATCTTTTGAATAATATATTAAATCAGTACAAATTAAATCTCCATCTTTAATTTTTTCATCATAATTATCTATAAAGAAATTCTTAATTGTTTTCTCATATTTATCGAACCCCTGCTTAACATAGAAAGGAATATTATTCTCCGTTGTTCCTACTAACATTCTGTCATATTTCTGTTTATAATTACCACATAATGATTTTAGAAGTGTTTTTGCATAACCTTTGTTTCTGTATTTTTCTGTTGTAACTATATTTTTTAATTCTAATGTTTTCCTATCAATGTGCAAAATAACTGCAATAGAAATTAGCTCATCTCCCTTTTTTAAAGCATATACATCAGAATCGTTCAAATACTTATGTATCATATCTTTTGAAGGATCTGCCTCTAAAAGTAAATCCATATAATCTTCTTTATTTTCTATTTTTTTAACTTGCATTCTAGGTTCTCTCGGTATCTCGTAGCCATTGGGAATACTATGTTTTGTAGTATTGTGGTTATTATATCTCATCTCCTCTGAAAACACACATCCACAATATTTTTGCATATAAAGTCCTAGCTCTCTTGCCTCTGTTTGTCCCTCTTTAAAACCTGGTCTAAAATCTCTATACAAAAATGTTAATCCATATTTTTCAGCCATTTCTTCGCCAATTTTTTTTAATGCCTCATGATTTTGATATGGACTTATTAGTAAAGTAGTAGAAAAAGTATCATATCCATTTTCTTTTGCATATTTAGCAGTTTGTTCAAGACGAACTCTATAACAATATTTAACACATCTATTTTCTAAATCATCAACAACATTTTTGCAAAATTCTCTTAATCCATAATTTTCATCAAAAATAGCATTTATACCTATACTTTTTGTATATTCTTTTAAAGTGTCTCTTCTTGTTTTGTATTCTATATATGGATGGATATTAGGATTAAACCAATATACCACAGGTTCAATCCCTTCTTTTCTTAAACTTTTTATACAATATACACTACAAGGAGCACAACATGTATGTAATAATAATTTCATTATATTCCTCTTTTCTTTATTATTTTATTATATAATCCATATTAAAATATGTCAATTAATTTTGTGAAATGTCTTTATTTTTCATTTTAAAAGTGATATTATAAAAACAAGTTAGTAATTTAACTAACTATTTTTAGACTTAAGGAGATTTTATTATGATACCAAGAGAAAAAAATCCTGATTATATAAATTCTTTTTTAGACTATTCTATTACAATCTTAAACAAATCACCAAATTCTGTAAAAGAATATAATTATGATTTAACTAATTTTTTTAGATTCATTATGATTCGTTTTAATATGACAAATGAAAAAGATCCAGAAAAAATTGATATAACAAAATTTACAAAAGATGACTTAAGAAAAATAACCCTTGAAGATATACATTCATATATTTCACATTTAGCAATTGATAATAGAGCTAAAGCAACAACAAGAGCTAGAAAAATATCAACTTTAAGAATATTTTTTAAATATGCTACAGTTAAAGAAAAATTATTAGATGTTAACCCTGCTCAAAATCTTGAAACACCCAAACTTGAAAAAAGAATGCCAAAATATCTTTCATTAGAGCAAAGCCAAAAGCTATTAAAAGTTGCTGATAGCACAGACAATCGTAATTATAAAAGAGATTTTGCAATCACTACACTTTTCCTAAACTGTGGAATGAGATTATCAGAATTAGTCGGAATTAATATTCGTGATATTGATTTTGATGAAAATAAAATGACTGTTATAGGTAAAGGAAATAAAGAACGTGTAATTTACTTAAATAAATCTTGTATTAATGCAATTAATGACTATTTAGCTTCAAGGCCTGCTCCATCTCTTATAAAACGTGATTCCAAAAATTCAGATAAAGCACTATTTCTTAGTGAACAAAAAAAGCGTATAAGTAATAGAACTGTTCAATTAATTATTACAAAAGAATTAGAAGCGGCTGGATTAGATACAAAAAAATTATCTGTTCACAAATTAAGACATACTGCAGCAACTCTAATGTATCAATATGGTAATGTTGATATTAGAGCTTTACAAGAATTGCTTGGACATGAGAGCATCGCAACTACTGAAATTTACACACACGTAAGTAATGAACAAGTTAGAGATGCAATTGAAAGAAACCCATTAAACCAATAATATTTGAAAGGAATTATTAATATGAATCCATTATTTAAAAATACTACAAAATATACTGAAAAAAGTTACCAACAATTTGTTAATTTTCATGGCACCAAGTTTAATTTCTCTTATAATTTTTCAACAATAATTATGCTTATTCTTATGATATATTGTATTATATACAGCATATCTCAAAAAACATTTTTACTTACTTTACTTTTTATAGCTATGATTGCTTTTTATGTTTTTATAAGAATTTATATACCTGCAAAAAAATATGTTCAAACAAAAACAAAATATGAAAATAAATCTTCATATTTTACATTTAATTTTTATAAATTTTATTTTGAAATAGACAAAACAAGAGTTTATTATTTTAAATTGCATAAGGTATTTGAAACAAAAGATTATTTTTACTTATATATTGATGAAGATACCGCTTTTCTTGTAAGCAAATCTGGTTTTAAAATAGGAACACCTAAAGATTTTTCCGAATTCATAAAGAAAAAATGTATGTTTAAATATAGTAAAGAAAAATAGATCATATATTCGACAAAATATTCCTTCTATTCATATTATATATAAATAATATGAAAGGAGGATTTTTATTGTGCAATTAGAAGGAAAAAGAATCGGCTTCGTATTCACAGGCTCATTCTGTACATTTAGAAAAACCATTGAAGAATTAAAGAAAATTGTAAAAGCGAAAGCAAAAGTAATTCCAATTATGTCAGAACATAGTTATACAATGGATACAAAATTCGGAAATGCTATTGATTTTATAAATGAAATAGAAGATATTACAAATGAAAAAATTCTACATACAATTCAAGATGTAGAACCATTAGGTCCAAAAGATATGCTTGATATTTTAGTTGTTGCACCTGCAAGTGGAAATACAATGGCAAAACTTGCAAATGATATAATTGATGGTACTGCAACAATGGCCGTTAAATCTCACTTAAGACGTGAAAGACCAGTTGTTATAGGAATTTCTACTAATAATGGACTTTCTGGCGCTGGTGAAAATATTGGTAAATTATTAAATAGGAAACATTTCTATTTTGTTCCATTTAGGCAGGATAATCCTATTACAAAACCTCGTTCTCTTGTTTTTGATCCAACTTATTTATCAAAAACTATTGAATATGCTTTAGACAATGAACAAATTCAGCCTATTATTTTATAAGTAAAAAGAAGCGGTATTTAATACTGCTTCTTAAAACTATGTATTTTCATTCATCAACAAATATTTACCCTCATAAACTTGTTTTACACCATCTATCTTTTCAAAATCTTTAGGTTCTACAAATCTGCTTTTTTTATTAAATTTACAAATATGTGCCTTTTCTAATACATCTGCCACAAAGAAACTACAAACATATCTATTTTTGAAACGAACTGGGATTCTAAAAAATCTTAATACAATACCAATAAAATCATATTTATATAAATCAGAATGAATTTTCATATACTTAATTATTTTTTTCAAATTTCTATATTGTTTTTTGGTAACTTCTATTTCAAATATTCTACAAGTTGTTTCATTAAATTTATTAAAAAAATCACCATCTCTATTTTCAATAACAAATCCACTGTTTATTATTGAATTTAATTCTTTTCTACCAAAGCTATATATTTTATCACATTTTGGAGTTAATGATATTGCTATATGACTATATTTATAATGTGTAAAAAGTTTTATAAGTCTTGATGGCATTGTATGTGTGTGCATCTGTATAACATATATCTTATTGCTTTTCATTTGTTTATTCACCTCTTATAATACTATTTATCTTGTTACTTTTTATTACATCTTTTTAATTGTAACACAATAGACTATAATTGTCACTACATCATTTACAAAATATTAAAAATTAATTCAACTCTGAATAAATCACCATCTAATTTCAAATTAAATACACCTTTTTGAATCTCTGTTAAATTCTGTGCTATTGATATCCCAAGTCCACTTCCCTCAGTTGTTCTTGATTTATCACCTCTAACAAATCTTTGCATTAATTCTTCTGCAGATATATTAAGTTTTTCTTTTGATATGTTTTTCATTTCTATATATACTTCATTTACTTCTTTTATTATGTCAATATATACTCTTGAATTTTCTAAAGCATATTTTGAGATATTACTAAATAAATTTTCTACAATTCTATACATATATCTACTATCTGCTAATATATATATTTCACTTTCTTTTGCTTCTAATAATATTTCTAATTTTTTCGCCTCAAACTTATCTTCAAATTCACCAATTGCTTGATTTAATAATTCTACAATATTAATCTTCTCTATTTGTAGTTTTACATTTCCTGTAGAAACTTTTGAAGCTTCAACTAAATCTTCAATTAATTTTTTTAATCTTTGTGATTTTGAATCTAATATTTCTATATATTCATTAGCTTTTTCGTTTCTTATATCTTCCTTTTTTAATAAATCAACATAATTAATTATTGATGTTAATGGTGTTTTTATATCATGTGATACATTTGTTATTAATTCTGTTTTTAGCCTCTCACTTTTTATTCTATCTTGTATTGCTCTTTCAAATCCATTTGATATATCATTTATATAATCAACTGATTGGTAAAATTCCGGTAAAAATTCTTTTCTTTCTAATGTATCATTATTATTTCCTTCATACATTTCTTTTAATTTTTCTTCTATCTTATCATAATCTGCAATTGCTTTTAATAATCTAAAGATAAATATTACTACTATTACTGTTTCCAATACAGCTGTAAAAACTAAATCTTCGTGGAATATTAGTAAAATTATAATTACAAAAACAATAGCTATTACACAATCTAATATAAATTTCTTAGTTGTCTTATCAAAAAATTTAGATGTTCCTTTAAGTTCTTTAAAAAACTTTTCTAATTTTGAAAATATTTTTCCTAACTGTTTAAATATTTTTCCTATTATTGTACTTTTCCAAAATGTTTTTGCTTTTAATCTTCTTACAAATGTATCAAATATTATTGCAATTACAATATATATTGAAAAATATGCTGTTACTATTAAAGAAACTTCTAAAGATATATCAGAAGGAGTTGTCACACCAAAAGTCATAAGCATTATTATTGTAAAAATTGCCACACCTATTCCTAATATAATTTCTAATGGTATTTTATCAAAATCTGTTGTCGAAATACCTTCTACACCATTTTTATGCCCTATTGATATACTTAAATATAATAAAATTAAAATTGTCATCATTGTTGATATTGGAACTAATACATAAATAACTGTTTGATACGGTTTTAAAATCTCAATAAATTCATTTGACAATGCTTGATTAGAATTCTCTGCAAATTTTGGAGTGTACGATGTATAAATTTGAAAATCTTCTATATGTGCTGTTATATATTCTAAATCACTAGTAGTTGATTTTCCTACAATAACACCATCTTCAGATCCAGTTTCAAGTTGAAAAAATTCATCTGTTGGTCCAACTTCTACATTATTTCTTGTAAAATATTTATATGTAAATGATTCTTGATATTGTTTTGCTCTTTTCCTTAATATTGCTGAATTTGTTTCTACTTTTCCATTTACTATATTAAAAATTTTATTACCATCTACATTTGCTATATAATTTTTTATTGATTCTATTGTACTTACATCAGATGTTAATTCAACATTAGTAAGTGCTTTATTATTATATATTATCAAAAAATACATTTTTGGTGCATCATAACTAAATTCACCATTTGCTGAATAAAAAATATATGAATCTCCATCTTCAATATTTTTATATTCTGGATTTTTATATATCAATTTTCGTGCTATGTCTGATAATCTTGTCATATATAATGACATAAATGATTCTGATTCAAAATATTTTTCTTCATCATAATATGTGGCATCTTTTACTTGAATATAAAATATTGATATTATTAATATTCCAACAAAGATTGGTAACATTATATAACTAAATAATTTTAGTATTCTACTGTTTCTCATTTTATTTTTTTCTCCTTATTAAAGGTTTTCTACTTTATATCCAACTCCCCATATTACTTTTAAATATTTAGGCTCTTTTGGATTTACTTCAATTTTTTCTCTTATATGTCTAATGTGTACTGCAATGATGTTTTCTGCCGCAAAACTTTCTTCTTCCCATATATTTGTATATATTTCGTCTATTGAATATACCTTTCCTTTGTTTTGTGTTAAAAATTTCAAAATATTATATTCTGTTGGTGTAAGTTTTACTTCTTTACCATCTACAACAACTTTTTTTAATTCATCATCAATTGTTAAATTTCCTGCTTTTATTAGTCCTGCTTTTTCTGATAAAACATTGTTTTTTGAACATCTTCTTATAATTGCATTTACTCTTGCAATTAATTCTTCTGGATTAAATGGTTTTGTTATATAATCATCTGCTCCTATATTTAATCCATTTATTTTATCTATATCTTCTGATTTTGCTGACAATAATATTACTGGTATATCTTTGTTTTTTCTTATCTCTTCTAGTGTTTCTATTCCATCTTTTTTTGGCATCATTATATCCATTATTATTAAATTAATTACATTATCATTTATTTGTTTTAAAGCTTCTTCTCCATCATAAGCTTTATAAATAAAATAATTTTCTTTTTCTAAATATATTTCTATTGCTTTTACTATTTCTTTATCGTCGTCTACTACTAGTATGTTATACATAAAATTTTCTCCTTTATAACTTTTTCTTCATTATTATACCATGTTTTGAGCTATTTCGGAATATCTGTTTTATTAATTTTTTATTAAAAAGAAAACAACCATTAAATTATGGTTGCTCTCTATTCTTATATTTATTCCACATCATGTCTTGCTAAAATTCTAGCAGGCCTTTTTCTTAGAATTTTAAATAATGGTAATAATCCAACTAATATATTAACTCCAAATATAATTAAAACACTTAAACCTATTGTTTGAAAATTAACAATAAACAATCTTGAGGCTGATTGAATTTTAGTAATTGATGCCAATATATATGTCATGAGTGCAATTCCTGGTACACTTCCAAATACAGTGATAGCAATAATTTCACCTAAAAACATTCTATATATATCTGATTTTTTTACTCCAATTGCTCTAAATACTCCAATTTCTTTTATTCTTGATAAGAATGATGCTCTCATCATCAAATATATTTCAACTAGTGATATTGCAAGTATTATAGATGCAAGTATTATTGCACTTTTTACTGAATCTTTTTTATATTCTAGATAATCACTTCTATCTTTTTCATATCTATCAATAATATTCAATCTATACTCATCTTTAAATTTATTCATAACTTGTGATTTATCTTTTGCATATATTGTCATTGAATTTTGCTTATTAATTACATTATATTTTACTGTATTATTATTTACAAGATATGCTTGTAAATCTGCTTGACTATCATAATATCCTACAACTACTAATTCTTCACCATTTACTTGTGCTTTTATTGGCTTATTTATTTTCATAGTATCTTTATTAGATTGATTTACTATAACTTCATAATCATTTTCTGGTAATCTTCCTTTTGTTAATGTAATATCATCTAAAAATAAATTGTAATCCATTACTTCACTTTCAGTTGATTCTTCTTTATAAACACTGCTAAACCAATCATTTACATTATTTGATTCTGTGGCATTTGCTAATATATTTACAAACATTGATTTATCAACAAAAATAGATTCTCCTTTTGTATCTGCAATACCAACTATTTTAAAATCTTTTAAATTTTTGATAGTTAAATTTCTTTCTAATAAATCTTCATCCGTCTTAATTCCTAAACTTCTTGCCATTCCCATATCTGATGCAATAGAGTCTGATACTCTTTTGTCTATTACAATTTCATATTCGTTTTCTGGCATTCTCCCTTTTATCAAATCATTTTGAGTTATTTCATCTATACTTACTAAAGTACCACTAACCATTGCAGGATGTGTTGATGTTTGATAATAGTCTTTATTGTTTAATGTAAATATAACTCCTCCGCTTCCTGGCAATATATATTCTACTCCTGGCTCTTGTTCATATTTTTGAAAATCTTCAACACTTATTGGTGTGTTTTCTACTTGCAAATAATTTTTATCTATTTGTATAAAATCTGTGTCTCTTATATCTAACGCTCCATATATGCTACATATTGCATATACAACAAACATACTTGATGCAAAAAATCCTAGCAATAATAGTTTTTTTAATATTGTATAATTTGATATTCTTTTAAAACCTGTAACTATTGATTTGGCAATTCCATAAATTGATTTATATTTTGGTTTATATTTCTTATCAGATACATTTTCTAAATTATATTTTTCTTCATCATAAATACTTTTATCTATCTTTTTATAATGATCATCTACTAATTCTATTGATGAATTTTCAGCAACAACTTCTACCTTGTTTTCTGATTGAATATAGATATTTCCATCTTTTATTGCTAATTTTATATTAATCTTATTTTGCTTATTATCTGAATATATATCTATATTAACATCATCTTTATTTATATTATTAATATTTTCAAAATCTTTTAAATATAATTTGTTGTCTAATCTATATTCTAATGATTCTTTTGGCTCGTTTTCATAATCTTTAACAATTTTTCCATCTTGAAGTTCTATAATTCTTGATGCATAAAAATTTGCTAAATCTACTTCATGTGTTACAAGTATTACTAATTTTTCTTTTGAAATTGCTTTTATTATATTCATTACTTGTAAAGAATTTTTACTGTCTAAATTACCTGTTGGCTCATCTGCAATTACTATACTTGGATTTTTTACAAGTGCTCTTGCTATTGCTACTCTTTGCTTTTCACCACCAGATAACATCTTTGCTGGTCTATTTCTATATCTGTACATTTTTACTGCTTCAAGGACATAATTTACTCTTTTTTGTATTTCTTTCTTATTTTTTATTCCTATCATTTTTAATGATAATGCAACATTATCATATACTGACATATTTTCTAGTAATTTGTAATCTTGGAATATATATCCCATGTTTAAGTTTCTTATTTTATCAACTGTATTAACTCTTTTATGTGTTATTTTTTTACCATTTATGTATATTTTTCCACTATTAACTTTATCAAGACCGCCTATTGCATTTAATAATGTGGTTTTTCCACTTCCTGAACTTCCCAAAATTGCAACTAATCCATTATCACCTAATTCAAGAGATGTATTATTTATGATATGCATTTGATTTCTTTTTCTTCTATTAAAATATTTATTTACTTTTACTAATTTTATCATAATATTACACCTCCTCATTATATCTGTTCATTGCAGAACTTTTAAATATTTTCTTTGCAAATTTTCTTGCTATTAATTGTGTTACAATAAATAAAATCAAATACATTAAAATACATTCTTTTAATGTTATATATTTTATTAAGTTTGCAATAAATTCGATTTTTATAATATCTTGTTTTACTAGATATCCAAAGGTTAATACTACAAAATATGATATTGTTGAATTTATGAATAATTCAATATTTAATACTTTTCTTGTGCTTTTTGATGTAGCTCCTAACATTCTTAGTGTTGTGTAATATATATTTCTTGATTTTAAAATAATACTTATTATTAAATATGATATAAAAAATACTACTATTATTACAAATATTGTTACAACTACTTTAAATATTTTTACAATTTGACTTTCACTTTCATATTCTACTTTAAAATCTATGGCTTTTTTTGGCTTTAGTCCTAAATTTTCTAATTCTTTCATTGTTTCGTCTATTATGCTTGCGTCTTTAACATATACACTTGATTGATATGATGGTTTATCATATAATGAACTATAATCATTTGGATTTACTATTATTGCATTCTGATAATAACTATAATCTGTAAATCCTGTTAATCTTTTTAAGTTTGATTTTGTAAATGTTTTTGTAATTGTTAAATCTATATTATCTTTATAATAAATATTGCTTACACTAATATTTATATTTTGATTTGTTATTCTATTGTTTTTAAATTGATATTTTAAGTCATCATTTACAATTGCTGTGCCTGGCTCAACATTTTCATTTGTTTCGATATTGTATTGTACATATTTATCATTTAGCAATATTTTTGTATCACTATATCTTTCATGTACATATGTTCTTACAGCTTTTTGAATATCACTTGATACATAAAATTTTCTATCATAGTCATTATTATTTTCATTATATTGAATTCCAACTATTTTTATTGTTCTTATACTGTCATCTTCTCTATATGATTTTTGTAACATGAATTCATTATTTAATGTTTCATCTAGCCTATCTGTTACAGAATAATCTTCTCTATTTGCTTTTAATATGACCTCATCATCATTTTCAGGC
>OBKR01002274.1_pt1 | contig 14485 bp, 7 predicted proteins | sample 1518991 | NCBI WGS metagenome assembly OBKR01 (sample SAMEA2452117, study PRJEB22498) | human gut metagenome | biome: human feces; feature: human gut; material: feces | place: Australia | collected 2012
GGTCCTGCAGCAACACGTGCTGCGGGACCTTTTTTTATCTCCGGATGCGACGGGACGGAATGAATGGGCATACTCGATTGAACAATCTGATAGAATTTGTTTTTGGAATCTTTTTTGTGCCTGCCCGTATGCGACAGGACGCTCCGAGAGCGGGAGTGCGGATACTTTTATATCGGAATGGCTGATAAGTCGGCTTCAGGCGTGCACCCGCTAGGCTGAGTTTTCATTCGGGTGAGAATTCCTGTAACCATGTACAGCCTGAGGAATTCTTGGTCAGGCATAGATTCTAGCCAGCCGGGACAGGAAGAAACAGGGTTTTGTCTGGCCCGATTGAACAATCTGGGAGGATGCATGTTTCTGATAGGGAGATAAAAGATTATTGAATATTTTTTTCTACTTTTGAACAACATATAATTCTTATTGATTATGGATACAATCATTCCTTATGCACTCTTGTGTTTTACTTCGTTCTTTACACTGACGAATCCGTTGGGAACGATGCCTGTATTTCTGACGATGACAAACGGTCTGGATGAGAAGGAGCGTCGTCACATCGTAAAAAGAGCGACAATTATTTCTTTCATTATTCTGATTGCATTTACCTTCTGTGGACAATTCCTGTTTAAATTCTTTGGAATATCTACGAATGGTTTCCGTATTGCGGCGGGTATCATTATCCTGAAAATCGGTTATGATATGCTTCAGGCACGTTATACCAATACGAAACTGAAAGATGAAGAAATAAAGACTTATGCGGATGATATATCCATTACACCGTTGTCTATTCCGATGTTGTGTGGTCCTGGTGCTATTGCCAATGGTATTATTTTGATGGATGATGCGACTACATGGGAGCTGAAGACCACACTGGTCGCAGTGATTGCTGTGGTATACGTTCTAACCTATATTATTTTGCGCTTATCGACTCGTTTGGTTGATATAATAGGGGAAACCGGTAATAATGTGATGATGCGTCTGATGGGCCTTATTTTGATGGTTATTGCGGTAGAATGTTTCGTAGGTGGTATGAAACCTATTCTTATCGATATCATTCAGTCCAGTCATTAAACGTAGAGTCGTTTGTTCTGATATAAATATTAATCAGAAAGCTGTTCAAAATTCATTTTTAGATAGGTTACTAAAATCTGAAGTTTGAATATTATTCTTAAAGGTAAAAAAGGAAGAGTCGTATCATTACTCAAAAAATGGAGTTTGATACGACTCTTCTTTTTTTATGGACAGTCACCGTTTGTGACTTTTCGAAGTAGCGTTTCCTGTACGGGAACTATGATGTTTATGTCTTTTTAGGACTTAGTATATTTATTTCTTCCAGAATTGGAGAGTTCCAGCCTTAACCAGATCGTTGTGGTTTATACGGTAGCCACACTTCTTGTCACCCATCTTGACTGTTTCTATGTACTCTGAGTCACTTTCCGGATTCATCGTTTCGATGACCAACTGATCTTTTCCATAATATTTAGGATCGAGCTTGATGGTGATCTTGTCGAATGTCGGAGTAGTAAGCGTATATTCAGGTACTCCCGGACAGTCAGGATAGAATCCCATCATGCTGAAGATAGCCCATGTTGACATGGTTCCGGTGTCGTCATTTCCCGGTATTCCGTTCGGCTGAGTTGTGAAATACTTGGCCAGTAATTCTTTTACCAGTTTCTGTGTACGCCATTCTTCCCCTTTGAAGTAACTGAACAAGTAAGGATAAGCGATATCAGGTTCATTGGCCGGATCATAATAACCTTTGTCGAATACCATTTGTAATTTGTCGACAAATGCTTTCTTCCCACCCATCAGTTTGGCAAGTCCTGCAATATCGTGAGGTACATAGAAGGTATAATTCCATGCATTTCCTTCGTGGAATCCCGGACTCGGTTCGAAGTTTTCACCTTGTTTCGGATCGAACGGAGAATAGAATTTACCGTCGGGCAGAATCGGACGAAGCGTACCAAATTCCTTGCAGTAATAGTTCTTGTATCCCATAGAACGTTTATAGAACAACTTGGCATCCTCTTTCTTGCCTAAGGCTTTGGCAAGCGTATAAAGTGAATAGTCAGCGATATAATATTCCAGTGCATGTGATACCGAATTATCGTATTGCTCTCTCAAGGGGACGTAGCCCAGGTTCATGTAATCATCGTTATCCGGACGCATTAAATTGTCCTTACCCGGCAAGGTTGCCGATTTGTACATCGCTTCATAAGCCAGGTTGATATCGAAATCGCGCAATCCTTTCATCCATGTATCTACAATGACGGGAAGACTCGGATCACCTTCCATTGTCAATGTTTCGCGTCCATAGAGTTCCCATTTCGGCAACCATCCGTGTTCGCGATACATATCCAGCATTGTATTGACCATATCCATCTGTCGTTCGGGATATACCAGTGTCATCAACTGATGCAGGTTACGGTAAGTATCCCATAAAGAAAATACCGTATAACGATTCCCTTTTGTTGTCAGAATCTTGTCACCTTCCATCTGCGGATATTCTCCGTTTACGTCCTGCAAGGTATTGGGATGAATCAACGCATGATAGAGCCCCGTATAGAATACCGTTTTCTGGTCCTTACTTCCACCTTCTACCATGATTCTTCCCAGATCATCGTTCCAGCGCTGGCGAGCCTCCTGCTGGATAGCAGCAAAGTGTCTTCCAGACTGTTCCTTGTCGAGATTTTCTCTGGCATTCTTTATGCTGACAAACGATACTCCCATGGCAACTTCAATCTGTTCCCCTTCTTCTGTATCGAAAGAGAACCAGGCACCGATGTCATCACCTGCGATATCTTTGTTATATTGTGTATACAATTTGTATTTTCCCTGATCCTTGTCCCATTCAGCCTCTACGCCAGACATCGGACGCTGTTTTTTCCAGTAGCCGGTAGCCTTAGGTGTTTTATTGACACGCATCACAAAATATATCGGGAAGACAGCCTGCGGGTTATAGCAGAATGTCCCCAGCAGTTTCATACCTTCCACTTCACAATCGCTTACGCGGCGCATAAACGCTCCTGTTTCGTTGGTCAATCCTTCTCCTAAGTTCAGGAGGATATTGCTTTCTCCCTTGGGAAATGTAAAGCGTGATAACCCCGTGCGTGGTGTGGCAGTCGCCTCGGCCAAGATATTATATTTAGTCAGTGAGATGGTATAATATCCCGGGGTAGCATGTTCTTTCTCATATTTACTTCCGTAGTTATGATAGTCGACATCCAGTTTTCCGGTAGTAGGCATCAGCAGTAGAGAACCTAATTCCGGACATCCTACTCCACTAAGGTTCACATGTGCGAAACCCGTAAAGAAACTGTTGGTATAATCATAAGGAGTAGACCACCAGCGTGCGTCTTTGTCGTATTTGTTGTCTTCCGATCCCATTACATTGAATGGAACGACCGACATCATGCCGTTAGGACAGATAGCGCCCGGGTTACAGGTCCCGAAGTTTGTCGTTCCGATAAATGGATTCACATAGTCGGCCGGTTCCTGTGCATGCAATGTTCCTAAGGCAAAAAAGCTAGCCATGCAGATTAACAGTTGTTTCATAAGAATGATATTAGATAAATAAAAACAGAAAAAGGCTGTACCCATAACTCCAGCAAGTTATTCGATACAGCCCAAAAGGTTACTTTATGTAGGAATACCTATGAAAAAATTTCAAGGGCATCAGATAATCGAAGTACGTTTTACATAATCGATAATCTCAGAAACATATCCGAAAGCCATACCTACTACTGTATCAGCAGCACCGTAATATACGGCAACACGTTCTCCGTCCTGCAAAGCAGCGCACGGGAATACTACATTGGGCACATCTCCCTGCAATTCATACGGTGCGGCAGGACCCAAGATATAATCACGGGTACGGTACAATACTTTTTCCGGATTATCCTTGTCGAGGATAGCGGCACCCATTGAATAACGGAATCCGTTGCAAGTAGTAATTACTCCGTGATAGAACATCAACCATCCAGCTTCGGTCAGGAAAGGAACAGAACCCGCTCCGATTTTTGTACACTGCCATGCACTTTCGGGGAACGGAGTTACTTTCATTACACAACGATGTTCACCCCAGTATTTCATATCAGGGCTGTAGCTGATATAAATATCACCGAAAGGAGTATGACCGTTGTCGCTCGGACGGCTCAGCATTGCATATTTGCCGTTGATTTTCTGCGGGAACAAAACGCCGTTACGATTGAAAGGCAAGAATGCATTTTCGCACTGATAAAATTCCTTGAAATCGAATGTATAGCCGATACCGATTGTTGGTCCGTGATAACCATTACACCAGGTAATCCAATAACGGTCTTCGATCCAAGTCACACGAGGGTCATATTTATATTCCGATTCAATCATTTCCGTATTTCCAGCTTTAAACTGAATCGGTTCATGATTGATTTCCCAGTTGATACCATCTTTGCTGAAGCCCGCAAAAATATTCATCTGCACTGCCTTGTTGTCGCAGCGGAAAACTCCTGCGAATCCGTCTTTGAACGGAACGACAGCACTATTGAAGATACTGTTTGATGAGGGGATCTGATAACGTCCGATTACGGGGTTTTTTGAGTAACGCCACATCACATCTGTACATCCTGCCGGGCGATCTTCCCACGGCATGTTAAATTTCTCTGCCATATTCTTTATATTATTTGGTTGTTAATTTATTCTCTTTCTCCTTCTATCAGCGTACCATCCTGTTTATATTTGAACGGTACAAAATAAGTAATCAGGAATGCCGGTATGGTTGCAATCAGCACAAAGATAAAGAACGGTTCATATCCTCCCGGCTTATTGAACCATTCGCCCAATGTTTCGCATACCCAGCCGCTGAGCATGCCCGGAATCATTACTCCCAAGTTCATGATACCTGAAGCAAAAGCATAATGCGCCATCTGGTGCTTTCCTGGAGCTACCTGCTGCATCATAAACAATGTCAGGCCCACGAAGCCAAAACCGTAGCCGAAATACTCCAGTACGATACCACTGCAAATAAGCAGTCCGTTTTCTGGCTGGAACGTTGCGAACAACGCATATACTACAAAGGGTAAGTTGAATATGCAGCACAATGAGAACAACGTTTTTCTCAGCCCCCGTGCCGATATATAATATCCGGCCAGCAAGGAACCTAAAACGAATGCTGCTGCGCCATATGTTCCGTAATAAAGTCCGATTTCCTTTTCACTCAATCCGAGTCCACCGCTTTCTCTTGTCGCTTTCAGGAACAGAGGGACAATTTTCATGACAAATCCTTCTGCAAACCGGTAAAGAATGATGAAAAAGATGTAATATACGATATGACTTTTCTTGAAAAAGGCAATCAGTACGTTCGACAATTCTTTCATTACCTGTCCGGCTGTACGCTGTTCTCCCTGTTTCTTGGCTCCGCCTGAAGGCAACATAAACAAGTGATAGATACCCAATACAACCATGATGACACACAAGATGGTCATGATAATCATCCACGCCTTCTGGTTGGCTGCGAATAGCGCATCTCCTTCGGCACCTGCTCCTCCATATTTTTCAATCAGGTAGCCAGCCAGATATACCAGACCACCCGTAGCAATAATCTTGGCAATATTATAAAAAGCACCCTGCCATCCGATGTATTTCGCCTGATCATCGTTCGACAATTCGCTCATGTATACGCCATCGCATGCGATGTCGTGAGTAGCACCACTAAAGGCGATGACAGCTAACAAGGCAATGGCGATGCTGAAAAAATGAGGTAAATTCAAGGAAAATGCTACTAGGCCAAATGTGATTCCTGTTATGAGCTGTGTAGCAACCACAAAAAACTTTTTGGTCTTGAATAATTCAAGAAACGGACTCCATAAAGGCTTTATTGTCCACGGAAGTAAAATCAGTGAAGTCCAGAAAGTAATCAATTTATCTTCTACTCCCAGTCCTTTGAACATCAGTACCGTGACCATATTCAGTACCACGAAAGGTAAGCCCATGGCAAAATAGGCAGTTGGAACCCATGTAATCGGACTTTTTGCTTTTTTCGGATGATTGTTTTGTCCCATAGTATTGTTTATCAGTTAATTCTTTTATCTAAATAACAGTTTGTATTCAGAGAATACGCAACTTTAAATTAGGGTTTTAATATATTTTAGAGTTTAGCATATTCTTCTGCTCCAATCTTGTCTGCATTCCCTCTTGTGGGAGAATTGTTGCCATCGTTTTGCTCTTGAATATTAAAATTTATGCAAAACGGACAGAAAGTTTTTAAAAGAATATTCTTTAATCTATTTAATTACCTGCAAATATACAATTTTCTCTTGAATAGAGGTCTGAAATGAACGAAGTAAGTTCTGTATATATCTAAAAAAAAGTGGTAAAATAAAAGCAGGTTACTTTCCTTTCATATCTTCAATGATTCCTAGGAGGTAACCTGCTTTCATCGGGACTCGTCAAACAGTCCTTTTATGATTTATTGTTTTACTTCTTTACTGAATGAATACGGCGCATCTTCGGGTGCGATACCTCTGTTCATATTGGGTTTGTCGCCCATGACATAATCGATGGTACCACCATTCTGCAAGGTAGCGTGTGTAATGTAATTCTTGGTATATTCCTGCCCGTTTACCTTCATGTCCTGAATATAGTAATTGGTGTCACTGTTTTGAGGAGCATTGATGACGATGCTCTTGCCATTTTCAAAATGGATGGTGGCTTTCTTAAACAGTGGAGCGCCCAATACATACTGGTCGGTTCCCGGACATACCGGATAGAATCCCAAAGCAGAGAATACATACCATGCAGAAGTCTGTCCGTTGTCTTCATCGCCACAATAACCGTCGGGAGTAGGAGTATACATGCGATCCATGACCTGACGCAGCCAGTACTGTGCTTTCCATGGCTGTTTGGCATAATTGTACAGATAAATCATGTGCTGGATAGGCTGGTTACCATGCGCATAATTACCCATGTTCATGACCGTCATTTCACGGATTTCGTGAATCGGGAAGCCGTAGTAGCTGTCGTCGAATACAGGCGGAACAGAGAATACTGAATCCAACATAGAAACAAACACCTTGTCGCCGCCCATCAGGTCAATCAGTCCCTGAGGATCGTGGAATACCGACCATGAATAATGCCAGCTGTTGCCTTCAGTAAACGCGTCACCCCATTTCAGTGGAGAGAACGGAGACATGAACTTGCCATCCTTATTCTTGCCGCGCATCAGCAGCGTTTCCTTGTCGAACAAGTTCTTGTAGTTCATGGCACGTTTGGCAAACAGGTTCACTTCCTTCTTCGGACGCTTCAAATCCTTTGCCAGTTTATAGATGCACCAGTCGTCGTAAGCATATTCCAGTGTACGGGCCGCGTTCTCATTAATCTTAACATCGTAAGGCACATAACCCAGTTTGTTGTAATATTCATATCCCAGACGGCCGGTAGAAGATACTTCCGGATGCACGTTTTCTGTTCCGTGAATCAGACCCTTATAAAGTGTTTCCAGATCATCCACCTTTACACCCTTGAAATAAGCATCCACCAAAATAGAAGCCGAGTTGTTTCCGATCATGCAACCGCGGTGTCCCGGGCTTGCCCATTCGGGGAAGAAGCCGCTTTCCTTATATGTATTGATCAGTCCTTCCTGGATTTCCTTGTTGACCGACGGATAGATCAGGTTCAGCAACGGGAACAGACAGCGGAACGTATCCCAGAAACCTGTATCGGTATACATATATCCCGGAACCACCTCACCGTTGTAAGGGCTGTAATGAACAATCTGTCCCTGCGCGTCTATTTCGTAGAACTTACGCGGGAAAAGCAATGAACGGTACAGACAAGAATAGAAGGTACGGTACTGATCTAGATTTCCGCCTTCCACTTCTACCTTACCCAATACATTGTTCCATGCTGCCTTACCTTTTTTCACCAGCGTATTGAAGTTGTCGTTGCCCAGTTCCTTCAGGTTCAATAATGCCTGTTCCGGACTGATAAACGAAGAAGCCACACGAGCATGTACGATTTCCCCTTTCTTTGTAGCGAAGCCGATGATAGCTCCTGCATGATCCGCCTGCTGTTCCGTGCCGTTCTCTTTTACGATACTATCGGCAACGGTAGCCTGATACGTGAACGGTTTGTCGAATTCGATCACGAAATAATTCTTGAAGTTAGCCGGAACACCACCGCTGTTCTTGGTAGAGTAACCGATAATACGGTTGTTAGCCGCATCAATCTTGACATACGAACCCTTGTCGAAAGCATCCACCACTACGTAGGAATGTTCATTTTCCGGGAAAGTAAAGCGGAACATGGCAGCCCGTTCTGTCGGAGTCAGCTCGGTCACGATATCGTATTCTGCCAGATACACCTTATAATAATAGGCTTTTGCCGTTTCACCCTTGTGCGCAAACCAGCTTGCACGCTTGTCTTCGTTGAATTCCGGCTTATTCACCATCGGCATGATAGAGAACTGGCCATAGTCGTTTATCCACGGACTGGGCTGGTGCGTCTGCTTGAATCCGCGGATTTTCGTTGCCGTATACTGATACATCCAGCCGTCGCCCATCTTTCCAGTCTGCGGGCTCCAGAAGTTCATACCCCACGGACGTGCGATAGCCGGATACGTATTGCCTGCAGATAATTCGTAAGTCGACTGAGTACCCATCAGCGGGTTCACATAATCTGCATAATTAGTCGCTTTGGCAAGGCAGAAAAAGCCTGCCAGCAAAATAAGTAATGATAATTTTTTCATGGCTTATTTATGATTTTATTGTTTTGTTCCCCATTTTGTAGGTTGGTTGGTTAAGGTTATTTCCAGTGTTCCTCCGGCAGCTATATCCTTATGCTCGATAAACGGAACGTTCAGTTCCTTACCGTTCAGCGTAGCCGACTGGATATACTTGTTGTCTTTGGAATTATTCTTTGTCAGGATAGTAAACGTCTTGTTATCCCCCGGCAAGTTGATTGTCACGTTGTCAAAGAACGGGCGTCCGATAGAATAAACCGGTTTACCCGGACAAACCTGATAAAATCCCATCGCGTTCAGGATATACCACGCCGACATCTGTCCACAGTCTTCATTGCCCGATAGTCCGTCGGGAGCATCACGATACTGCTCCTTCAGCACACGGTCAATCAGTTCCTGCGTTTTCCAAGGCTGGTTTACATAATTGTACATGTGTATAATGTGATGGCTTGGTTCATTTCCATGCGCATACTGTCCGATCAGTCCGCTGATATCAGCCGAAACATTTTCTCCCTCCAGACTGGAATCCGTAGTAAATAACGAGTCGAGCTTACCGATGAAAGCCTGTTCGCCTCCCATCAATTTTACCAGTCCCTCAATATCGTGTGGAGTGAACCATGTCCACTGCCAGGCATTCCCTTCGCAATAATCATCGTAACGATGGTTGGAAGCCTTTGGATTGAACGGGCTGCGCCATTCTCCTTTTGAGTCGACTCCGCGCATAAAGCGTGTAGATGGATCGAAATATCGTTCATAAGCTTTGGCAAACTGTGCATATTTTTTCTGATTTAGGGAGTCACCTGTCGCTTCGGCAAGGACAGAAATGCAATAATCATCGTAAGCATATTCCAGAGCCTTGGCAACCGATTCGTTCTCGCGGTCGCATGGAATATACCCTAACGTATTCTTATAATACTTGGCCATCGGCATCAGGTGCGGCAATACCAGCGCCGGACATTTAATGCCCGTTGTATCATATTCCGCAGCACGCAAGCACGCCTTGTAAGCCTCCTGCAAGTCGAAATCAGCATATCCTTTGGTATAAGCGTCAGTGATAAGTGAAACAGCATGATAGCCGATCATCGTTCCCGTATAATTCGAAGCCAGATCCCACATCGGGAAGATACCTCCTTCCTCATGTTTTTTTAGTAGTGAGTGAATAAAATCATTGTTCAACTGCGGTTCGATGATAGATAAGAGCGGGTGCAATGCGCGGAATGTATCCCATAAAGAAAATACCGTGTAAATCGGACGGTCTGCATTGCCCTGATGTACCTTCTGATCCATACCTCTGTAACGTCCGTCCACGTCGGTAAACAGATTAGGACTGATAGCCGTATGATACATAGCCGTATAGAAGATAGTTCGGTCAGTTTCTTCTTTTGTCGATATATCAATTTTAGAAAGATACTCATTCCATGCCTGACGAGCATCGGAACGTACCTTTTCGAAATCCCATGCCGGAATTTCGGCATCCAGATTTTTCCTTGCACCTTCTGTGTCGACGGCCGAAATACCCATCTTCACCATAACCTGTTCATTCTTTTCCGTCTTGAAACTGAGCAAAACCTTGCAGCGGGGCTGCATCTTGCCATTCTGGTCGGTCAGCGTATCCCTTACAATCTGATACGTAAAAGGTTTGGAGAACTTGGCATAAAAACTGATTTGCTGATCGAATGCCCAGTATTCAGTCAATTTATATCCTTTGATTTCCGTGTCACTAATTACGTCTACCTGCATATCCATGTTTGTCTGATGCTGGATAGAGTAATCCATGTCGAGAATAAATCCTGCCTCGTCGCTTGCCGGGAATGTATACCGGTGCAAAGCCGCCCGTTGGGTTGCGGTCAGTTCCGCCTTCACCTTATACCGGTCCAGAAAGACCGAGTAATATCCCGGTTCGGCCGTTTCGTTCTGATGTGAGAATTCCGACGCATATGGCAGTGTCTGGCTGGCATAGTCCTGAGGATTGTACGTCTGCTTGCCTACTGTCGGCATCAGTAAGATATCCCCATAATCGGCACATCCGGTGCCACTTACGTGTGTATGCGAGAATCCGTTGATGGTAGAATCTGCATAATAATATCCCGAGGAAGCATCCCAGCCGTCGATACGGGTATCCGGACTCGGCTGAATCATTCCATTAGGTACTACGGCTCCGGGGAACGTATGTCCGTGTCCTCCCGTTCCGATAAATGGATTCACATATGCGGCATAGTCTTTTTCCACGCTTTTCGAGGTACATGACACTACTGCCATTGTCATTCCTACGGCACATGCTATCGCACAGATTTTGATTTTCATGGTGTGAAATTATAAGTTAGATAATTAGGATTTTTTCTTTTTTCGTCCTTCAAGGTAATAAACACATAGAGACTTTATTAAAAAATAAATAAATGATGGAAAATCGATTATTTAAACCATATATATCCCGGTTTGCTTCCCATTTCCAGTTCAAGTGTATCTCCTTCCATGATTTGCTGATGAGTTATATAACTCTTATCGTATGGCTGTCCGTTGAGCTTCACTGACTGGATATAACAGTTCTCACGGCTGGCATTTCGGGCAATGACCGTGAATGTCTTTCCGTTGTTCAGGTGTAACTGCACTTTCGGAAATTTCGGGCTGCCTATTTCGTACCTGCCCGATACCGGATTGACCGGATAGAATCCCATGGCACTAAATACATACCATGCCGACATCTGTCCGCAATCCTCGTTGCCGCAGAGTCCTGCCGGAGTATTGGTATACAATTCGTGAGTAATCTGGCTGATGTATTTCTGTCCTTTCCACGGCTGTCCTGCCGCATTGTACAAGTAAGCTACATGATGGCTCGGTTCGTTACCGTGTGCATATTGTCCGATCATTCCCGTGCTGAAAATAGGAAGCTCGTCCTTGTCGGTAGGATGAAATGTAAACATGCTGTCCAGTTTCTGGGCAAAGCGTTCTTTGCTTCCGGTCAGTTCAATCAGTCCGTTCACATCATGTTGTACCGACCAGAAATACTGCCATCCGTTGCTTTCGCAGATATGCGGCGTATATTCGTCAGCCTTGAAGTTCTCGATGAAGTTACCCTTCATGTCACGCGGCTGCATGAACGAAGTCGCCGGATTGTACACATTCTTATAATTCTGAGAGCGTGCATAGAACTGTTTGGCAATATCTTCCTTACCCATCTTCTTTGCCATCTCGGCTATACAATAGTCGTCGAAGGCATATTCCAGTGTTTTAGAAAGCGACCAGTTCTCGTTATTATACTGGTCGTGCAGGTCGTAAGGAATATATCCTTTTTCCTTGTACACTCCTATGCCACGATACTCGTCGATGTTGGCTGTTGCCACACAAGCAGCCAGTGCTTTCTCTACATCGAAGTCGCCGATACCTTTCAGGTAAGCATCCACAATCACCGGTACAGCATGGTAACCGATCATCATGTCCGTCTCGCTTCCATAAAAATTCCATACCGGCAGGCGTCCGTTCTGCTCATAAAATGCCAGGAACGACTTGATCATATCGTTGGTACGTTCAGGCTGTGTATAAGTAAACAACGGGTGCGCTGCGCGATACGTATCCCATAAAGAAAACGTACTGTAGTTCGTCCATCCGTCGGCATGATGCACCTGCTTGTCGGGCCCATAATAAGAGCCATCCACATCACTGTATATTGTAGGAGCCAGCATACTGTGATACAAAGCCGTGTAGAACACCGTCTTTTCATCCTTGTCGGGCGTATCAATCTGTATTTTGGCAAGCTCCTTGTTCCACATAGCCTTAGCCTTTTCCAGGTACGTGTCGAAGTTATCGTCGGGAGCTTCAGCCTGCAAGTTCTTGGCTGCCCCCTCCATGCTTACCCCCGAAATGGCAGTTGCCAGCGTAATCTGTTCATTCTCGTCTGTGGTATAATCGAAACGTGCGACAACCCCTGTTCCGATACGCTTTCCATCCTTTTCGATGGCAGTAGAATCGATTGTCATCCGGGTAAACGGACGTGAGAAACGGGTGCAGAAATAAATCTTCTGTCCGCGAGCCCAGCCATCGGAGAAACGATATCCCCGCACGGTTACCGAGTCGACCGCTTCGATATGAGAATCTTGCGTTGCATCCCAGTTCATGGCTTTGGCAAGGTTAAGGAAAATAGCCGATTCAGCTTTCGGGAATGTATAACGCTGGATGCCGCAACGTTCGGTAGCCGTCAGTTCCACATTAATATTGTAATCGTCCAGCTTTACCTGATAATATCCGGCATAAGCACTTTCGTTGGCATGTGAAAATTTGGAATATATACCCAGCGGAGCTTCGGCTTCCTTGTATGGAAGCGTAACCGGCATGAACGAAACGTCGTAAAGATCGCCTGCACCCGTACCCGAAAGGTGTGTATGACTGAAGCCGGCAATTGTGCTGTCCGGGTAAAAATAACCGGCAATGCGATCCCATCCGGGCAATCCGTTGTCGGGGCTTAGCTGCACCATTCCAAAGGGCACCTGAGCCCCCGGATAAGTGTTTCCTGTAAAGTCTGTTCCGATAAACGGATTGACGTATTGCGTGTAATCTTCCGTAATACTTGAAGATTGGTTCGATGATGTACATGCGGCAAAAGCCAGAACTGCGTAAAGTGGAATTGTCTTAAATCTCATAATACTAGTTTTGATTTGTAAATATAATAAGAAATATGGGAAAAACACTGATTCCGGTGTCTCATTTCTGATAATTTGCTATATATGACGCATATAACTCTTGATATTCAGGGTGAAAGGATATTTTGAAAAATATATAAAGTTTTATCTCCATGCTTTTGTCTCCGATTTTAGTGACAAGAACTTGATCGTTCGGCAAGTATCATACGAAGAGAAAAGCGCTCAGGTTATGTCTGGAAATTAAGCGGGTAATAGATGGACCGATCGGTAATTTGTCAGAAAGTTTTTAAGGTTCATAGCAGGGCTGATATGAAAAATAGTGATTTGTCGTGACATCTGATGCAAAAGACTAGGCCTTTTGAAAAATCTTCCACAGGGACCGCTGATGTTTTTGTACAAAAACAATAATTTTTTGTACAAAGGTTTCGAAAATTTGTACAAAAATTGTGAGATTCATGCAATCGTTTGGAACAACATACGCTGAAAAATCTTGTGTCATGAATTGAAAGATGATTTCACTTCGGGGCTATTTCTAATACCCCTGAAGTGAATCGAGAAAAGTATAGTAAGCGCTGTATCAGCAGTAAGTTAAATCTGCTTAAAAATCAGATGATAAAAGCATTATACTCTTCACTGAACGAATGCGAGCCGTTTTCGTGTGTGAAATCGGTTCCGAGAAAATGATCGGATAACGTACAGAGAGCGTGTTTGCAGTCACTCTGTCGGATGGCTATTGATACGCAATGATTGTCATTCCCGTACGAAATCATCAGGATAGGTATGTCGTGCAGCAATTCGATGATACGGCTGCCAGCATCCGAATCTCCCCAGTTCAGCTTTCCGAGTATGCTGATAGTGGCAATATTGTTTTCTGTAGTTATTTCGGCAAATCCTGACAGTTCACGGCGGAGCAGGCTCAGGGTTTCGGTATCTGTTTCTATTGCCATCGAAATGTTGGTGCTGGATGATGTCATCAGATAAATGGATACCTTATACTTCGCAAAGGCAGAAAGTGTTTTCTCCAGAAAGCGGAAGGAAGAAACACTTCCCGATGAGTGCAGTCGGATGTAGGTAATGTGCTTTCGGGCTGTGATGGCTTTTACGGTATGCGTTTCTTCTTGTATCTCACTGACGAGGC
>OBKR01002281.1_pt1 | contig 14454 bp, 8 predicted proteins | sample 1518991 | NCBI WGS metagenome assembly OBKR01 (sample SAMEA2452117, study PRJEB22498) | human gut metagenome | biome: human feces; feature: human gut; material: feces | place: Australia | collected 2012
GATCTATGGCAACGACATCGTGGTGAAGAGCGCAGACATGACCGTCAGCTCTTGGCGTGATGTTGTGGATGCAGGTGCAGACTGCGATATTCTTGCAGTTGTTCTGCCGCCTGCTATCCTGGCCGACCTGACCAACCCTCGGAACAACAGCAAACCTGTTATCCGAGCTAAGGCCAATCGCGTGGCGACTGGCAAGACCATCGTCAACCCTGCCACTGGCAAAGAGGAAGCGGAATACTGCTTCCAGCATGCTGGCTGGGAACAGGTGCTCAAGGTTGAAGTTGTTACCAAACAGCTTTAAGCTTTGAGCCAAACAGATAGAAACTACATTGGAGTTTCTATCTGTTTTTTTGTATAATAATAATTATTTTATTATTATACATGAAAAATTCATAAAAGTATGATAAAATACAAATGAAAAATAAAAAAAGGAGAAAAGCATATGGCATATATAGAATTTAAAAATATTGTCAAAGAATACAAGATGGGAGAAGTAACAATAAAAGCATTAAATAACACAAACTTTGAAATAGAAAAAGGAGAACTTGTAGTAATAGTAGGCCCATCAGGAGCAGGAAAAACAACAACATTAAATATATTAGGAGGGATGGATAAAGCAACATCAGGAGAAGTAATAGTTGATGGAAAAGAAATTACAAAATTAAATGATAAAAAACTAATTGAATATAGAAGAAATGACATAGGATTTGTATTTCAATTCTATAATTTAGTACAAAACCTAACAGCTAAGGAAAATGTAGAACTAGCAACTCAGATATGTTCAGATGCTTTAGATGTAAATGAAATATTAGAAAAAGTAGGATTATCAGATAGAAAAGATAACTTTCCAGCACAATTATCAGGAGGAGAGCAACAAAGAGTAGCAATAGCAAGAGCAATTGCAAAAAATCCCAAACTATTATTATGTGATGAGCCAACAGGAGCATTAGACTATAAGACAGGAAAAAGTATTTTAAAACTATTACAAGAAATGGCAAGAAAAGAAAAAATGACAGTTGCAATAATTACACACAATGGAGCAATAGCACCAATGGCAGATAAAGTAATACATTTCAAAAATGGAACAGCAGAAAAAATTGAAATAAATGACAATCCAATATCTATTGATGAAATAGAATGGTAATGCAAATGGTTAAAAAATAATTGAAATTTTGACTAAGTAAAAAAATTCAACTATTTTACAACTAGAAATGTACCTTTAGGAAGGAATGAAATAAAAATGAAAAAATCATTGATAAAAAATAGTTTTAAAGAAATAAGTAAAACCAAAAGACGTTTTCTTTCAATTTTGATAATGGCATTTCTTGGAGTAGGATTTTATGCAGGACTTGTAGCATGTAGTCCAGATATGCAAGACAGCTTAGATAAATATGTAGATAAAAGTAATATGTATGACATTGATGTTATATCAACATTAGGATTAACAAATGAAGATATAAATGCAATAAAAGAAATAGATGGTGTAGAAAATGCTTATGGAATACAATCAAAAGACACATTTATAAATTTAAATGATAAAGAAAGTATATGTAAAGTAATAGAATATAATGAAAATATAAATAGACCAGAAGTTATTTATGGGAGATTACCAGAAAATTCAGATGAATGTTTATTAGATGAAAAGTATTCATATTTTGGAAGTTCAGAAGAAAATATAGGAAAAATAATAAAAATAGAAAATGAAGACTTAGATGAAAATGATAATCCAATATTTACACAAAAAGAATTAAAAATTGTAGGAATAGTAGATTCACCATTATACATATCAAGTGAAAGAGGATCATCATCACTTGGAAGTGGAAATATATCATTATACATATATTGTAAAGAAGATGTAATAGATTTAGATTATTATACGGAAATTGCAGTACAAGTAAAAGGTGCAAAAGAACTTGTAACAAATAGTGATGAATATTTAGCAGTTGTAAATCCAGTTATTCAAAAAATAGAAATGATAAAAGAAGAAAGACAAGAAGCTAGATATAATTCATTAGTAAATGATGCAAATAAAAAAATTGATGATGCACAAAAAGAATATGATGATAAAAAAGCAGAAGCAGATCAAGAATTATCAGATGCTGAGCAAAAGATAAATGATGCAAAAAGTGAATTAGACAATTCAGAAAATAAGTTAAATAAATCAGAAAAAGAATTAAATCAGAAAGAAAAAGATGTAGCTAAACAGTTTGAAACAGCAGAACAACAAATAGAGCAATATGAAAACCAAATAAATGCAATGATCGCACAAATAGGAATGGAAACACCTGAAATAACTGCTCAAAAGGAACAAATTCAAAAACAAAAAAAAGAACTTGAAACACAAAAAAATACAGCAAACAATCAAATAGCAAGTGGAAGAAAAGAAATTGAAGATGGAAGAAAAAAGATTAAAGATGCTAGAAAAGAACTTGAAGAAAATGAACAAGAATATAATGACAAAAAAGCAGAAGCAGAAGAAAAATTAGCAGATGCACAAAGCAAAATAGATGATGCAAGAGCAGATATTACCAAAATAGAAAAGGCCAAATGGTACATACAAGATAGAACAGATAATACAGGATATTCAAATATATTTGATGCAATAAAGACAATGAAAAACATTTCAAAAATATTTCCAGTAATATTCTATTTAGTAGCAATACTAATAAGTTTGACATCTATGACAAGAATGATAGAAGAAGAAAGAATAGAAATAGGAACACTAAAGGCATTAGGATATACAAATTTACAAATAATTTCAAAATATATTTTATACGCATTTTTAGCATGTATAATAGGTGGATTTTTAGGAATGACAGTGTGTTTCTATATATTACCTAAAATTGTATGGACATTATATTCAATGGTATATACAATGCCACATTTTTATATGACATATAGATTGTCAATTGGATTAATGGGAATATTAATTGCATTTATATGTATAGGTGGTGCGACATTAATAGTAGCATATAGAGAATTAAAAGAAATGCCATCTGTATTAATGAGACCTAAAGCACCAAAAAATGGAAAAAGAATTTTTATGGAAAGAATTACTTTTTCACAAAAAGTAACAATAAGGAATATATTTAGATATAAAAAGAGAGCATTAATAACAATAATAGGAATTGCAGGTTGCACAGGACTTATGTTAGCTGGATTTGGAATAAGAGATTCTGTTATAGATATACCAAATTTACAATTTGGAGAAGTATTTAAATATGATACATCAATAACATTATCAAATACAGATGGATTAAAACAAATTAATGAATATTTACAAAATAATGATAATGTTGAAATTTCAAAAGAATTATATGCAAGTTCAGTAACAGTAAGTAATGATAAATTAAATTATAGTGTAACAGTATTTGTTCCAAATACATCAGAAAAATTTAATGAAGTTTGTAATTTAAAAGATGCAAAAACAGGAGAAAATTTAGAGATTTCTAATGAGGGAGTTATTATTACAGATAAATTAGCAGATGAATTTGGAATAAAAAAAGATGATGAAATAACAATAAAAAGTAGTGATGATATAGAATATAAATTTAAGGTTGTAGGAATAACTAAAAACTATGTTGATCATTATATTATTATTTCAAAAGAATTATATGAATCAAAAGTTGGAAAATATAAAACAAATATGATTTGGGTTAATTTGAAAACAGATGATAAAGATACTCAAAGTAAAATATTTGAGGATATTTTGAATTTTGAGGGAGTAGCTTCAGTATCTGTAATGTCAACTTTTGTAAAAGCAATTAGTGATATGTTAAATACAATGAATTATGTTGTAGTTGTATTAATTGTTACTTCTGCAATGCTGGATTTTGTTGTATTATATAATTTAGCAAATATAAATATTGGAGAAAGACAAAGAGAAATTGCTACACTTAAAGTTTTAGGATTTTATGATAAAGAAGTGGATAATTATATAAATAAAGAAAATGTTATATTTACAATCATAGGAATTGCGCTTGGATTAGTTTTTGGAACATTTTTAACATCTGCAATTATTTCAAGTATAGAAATAGATAGGTTGAGATTTACAAGAAATATTTTAGCATCAAGTTATATATGGTCAGCTCTAATAACTGCAAGTTTCTCATTTATAGTAAATAAAATTATACATTTTATCTTGAAAAAGATAGACATGATTGAAAGTTTGAAAAGTGTAGAATAATAAAAGAAAGATGGATATGAAAATATTCATCTTTTTTGAGTAAAAGGTTTACAAAAAAATATATTATTGTTATAATTCATTTATACAAATGAAAGGGGAAAGAAAAATGAAGATAAAAAAGATATGTATAATGGCATTAATAATTGTATTAATTAGTAGTTTTACAACTAGGTGTTTTGCAGTAACAGAAGCAACAGAGGCTACCAATAATAGTAAAATTACAAAAGAGCAATTAAATGAAAAGTTTCAAGAATTAAAAGATAATGATTCAGAGATAGAAAAGATTGTTACCGGAGATAATGTAATAGAGGTAATTAAAAGTAATGATAAATATGAAATTAAATATGAAATAGAAGAAGATAAAGTAACATTTTCTATTGAAGCAGAAGTAAAACAAGGAATGAGTTGGGAAGAATATACTAAACTTTTTGGAGATAGTACTGATGATACTACTGATGGAGATATTGAAGATGGGCTTGCAATGTGATATTATGCAGTAGCTAATATTTTAGGGGCTGAATATAAATCTGTAGCTTGGTATTATACACTTACAAGAATTGAAGGGTATAAAGGAAAATATGCAAAAAGTGATAAATGGATAATAATGAAAGATGTAGAAGGTGCTACAGAAGTAAATACTGGTAGTTCGGAAGAAAAAGTTCTTAACACTAAAGATTTTGCAAATAGAACAATGGAATATTTTAATTCTATGTATAAAGATGATATATATACGTACGATGATTCAAAACATTGTGATACTTATAAAAGTATAACAGAAAAAAAAGAGAAAACAGATACATCTTGTAAATTAATAGAAAAAATAATAATTAATACAAATGCAGATTTTTCAAAATTAAAGGTAAATATGGATTCAGTTTTGGACAATGGTGTAACAGAAGAAAATGCAGACTATGTATACACAGTAAAAGTAGGACAAAAAATAAAATTTGAAACAAGTAAAAAATATTCTGGATATAATTGTATTGGAACAGGAATTGAACTTTCAGAAGATAAGAATGAACTTATTGCAACAGAAGTTGGAACAGCAAAAGGAAAGATTGCATTTGGAAATATAACGAAATCATTTTATATTACAGTTGAAGAAAATGCAAATAATGAACAATTAGAAGAGATTACAATAAAAATAGATTCAGATGATTCAAAAACAGAAGACACAAAAATTCCAACAACAGAAACAACATCAAAAACTGAAACAGTAAAAAATAACTCAGACAGTACAACAGCCAAAACAGAATTACCAAAAACAGGAATTAATACAATGGTTTATATAACAATGGCAATTGTAGGAATAGTAGTTGTATCATTTATTATATTAAATAAAAAATATAAAGATATAAAATAAAAAGTAAAAGGATATTTTTATAAAGAAAAAAACTTTATAAAATATCCTTTTTATTTAAAAAAATTAATATATATAAAATAAAAAGCAATAACTCCCTTGTCAAATAAGGAAAAAAGAGATATAATATAACATCATGGAAAAAGAAAAGATACCATTTGAAAGGAAATACTATAATCATGCTAGTAAATGAGAAAATAAAAGAAGAGTTATATGAAAATGCAGGAGATATAAGAGTACAAAAAGCAAGACTATATGCAAAAACAGGAAAAGTAGAAATAGCAAAAATAAATTATACAAATAAAAACAATTTTGAAATAACAGGAAAAGTAACAGGTCAAGAAATATATAGAACAAATGTAACAGTAGAAAGTGGAGAAATAAGTGACATAACATGTGAATGTCAAGATTATAGAGAAAGATATGCAGCATGTAAACATATAATAGCGACAATAATGGAATTTGATGAAAATCAAAAATATGAAAATATGTTATTAAAAGATAAATCAACATTAGACATAAATAAAAAGATCAGAGCAAATGCAAAATATAGAAGTTTTACACAAATTGTAAATGAATTATATGAAGAAGAAATGCATGAAGCAGAAGAAAAAAAGGCAGAAGAATCAAATGGAAAAATCAAAATAGAACCAAGATTAATATATGACAAATATTATTCATTGTTAAAAATGGATTTTAAAATTGGTGATAAAAGAATGTATAAAATAAAAAATTTAGTTGAATTTTTTGAGAGAATGCAAAAAGCAGAAAAATTCAAATATGGAAATAATTTAGAATTTATACATACAAAAGAAGCATTTGCAGAAGAAGATCAGCCAATCTTGGAGTTTATTTTAAAACATGCAGAAACAATAAATTTTGTAAATTCAAACTCAAATTCCAATTATAGATATTATGGAAAAGCATTAGACGAAACATGTATATCTGTAAGCCAAACAACACTTGATGAGATATTTGAATTATTTAAAAATAAAGAAATTGATTTCAAATCAGATGCAGGAGAAAGTACAATAAAAATTATTGAAGAAGATCCAAAATTGTATTTTCAAGTAAAGAAAATAAGTGATGAAGAATATAAAATAATATTAAATAATAATATAAATTTAACAAGAGATTTTAGTGTATTTGAAGGAAAAAACAATAAATATGTATTATTAAAACGAACATTATATAAATGTAGTAAAAATTATGAGAACTCAGTGATGAAGCTGTTATGTATATTTAAAGAAAATTATTTAACAGAAATATCATTTGGAAAAGAACAATTACCAGAACTATTTTCGGTAATTATTCCAAGACTAAAAAATAACATAGAATACCAAGAAATTGAAGAACAAGACATTGAAAAATATAGACCTAAAAAATTAGGTGTAAAAATGTTTCTGGACTTTGATGAAAATGATAGAATTTTGGCTGAAATAAAATTCTGTTATGGAGAAACAGAATTCAATCCATTACAACCTAAAATTGATTCAAAATATCCAAGAGATATGATTGCTGAAAACAAGGCTGTAAACATGTTAAGAAAAACAGGATTTATGTTTTATGAAGCTAAAGGATGCTTCATATTACCAGAAGAAGAGAAAATTTATAATTTTTTATCAAATGAGATAGATACATATATGCAAGTGTTTGAAGTAATGGTAACAGATAATTTTAAGACAAAACAAATAAAACAACCTAAAATTGGAAGTATAGGAATAAAAGTTGAAAACAATTTATTAATAATAGATTTAGAAAAATTAAATATAGATCCAAAAGAACTTGAAGAAATAATGCAAAGATATAAATTAAAGAAAAAATATTATAAACTAAAAGATGGAAGTTTTATAAATCTTGAAGAAAATCAAGACTTGGAATTTATAGACAAAATGATGTCTGGAATGGATATAAATTATAAACAACTTGAAAATGGTGAAATAAAAATTCCTGTAAACAGAACATTATATTTAAACCAATTATTAAAAACAGTAACAGATACACAAATAGTAAGAAATGGTGAATATAAGAAAATAGTAAATGAACTAGATAAAGAAAATGGAGATGCAGATATTCAAATTCCAGCAGTCGTAGAAAATACATTAAGATATTATCAAAAGACAGGATATAAGTGGTTAAAAACGTTAGATAATTATAAATTTGGAGGAATACTTGCAGATGATATGGGATTAGGAAAAACAGTACAAATGCTTTCTATTGTGGCAGGATATGTAGAACAAGAAAGCCAAAGAAGAACATCAATTGTTATATGTCCAAGTTCATTAACACTAAACTGGCAAAATGAAGCTCAAAAATTCACAAATGGATTACAAACCTTAGTAATTAGAGGAAATGCAGAAGAAAGAAGAGAATTGATTCAAAAAATTGATAATTACGATATTATAATAACATCATATGATTTATTAAAAAGAGATATAGATGTATATAAAGAAAGAAAATATCAATTTAGATTTGCAATAACAGATGAAGCACAATATTTAAAAAATAGTAATACTCAAAATGCTAAAGCAGTAAAAGAGATTATGGCAGATACTAAATATGCTTTAACAGGAACTCCAATTGAAAACTCGTTAGCAGAATTATGGTCAATATTTGATTTTATAATGCCAGGCTATTTATTTTCATATAAAAAGTTTAAGACAGAATATGAAACTCCAATAGTAAGAGAAAATGATGCAAGAGCAATGAAAAAATTAAAAATGTTAATAGAGCCATTTGTATTAAGAAGAACCAAAAAACAAGTATTAACAGAGCTTCCAGAGAAAACAATAACAGTGTTAAATAATCAAATGAAAGATGAACAAGAAAAAATATATTTAACATATTTAGCGCAAGCAAAGCAAGAAGTTGCAGAAACAATTCAAATGAATGGAATTGAAAGAAGTCATATCCAAGTATTAGCAGCGCTTACAAGATTAAGACAAATATGTTGTCATCCAAGCTTATTTATAAAAGATTATAAAGATGGAAGTAGTAAATTAGATCAGTGTATGGAAATAATAAATGATGCAGTAGAATCTGGACATAAAATTTTACTATTCTCTGGTTATACATCAATGTTCGATTTAATTGAAAAAGAGTTTGAAAAAAATAATATAAAATATTTTAAATTAACAGGTGCAACAAAAGTTGATGAAAGAATTAAGATGGTAGATGAATTTAATGAAAATAAAGATATAAAAGTATTTTTAATTTCATTAAAAGCAGGTGGAACTGGACTAAACTTAACAGGAGCAGATATGGTTATACATTATGATCCATGGTGGAATGCATCTGCAGAAAATCAGGCAACAGACAGAGCATATAGAATAGGACAAAAAAATAATGTTCAAGTATATAAATTAATTACCAAAAACTCTATAGAAGAAAAAATTTATGAATTACAACAAAAGAAATCACAGCTAATTGATAATATGCTTGATACAAAAACATCATTTATTAGCAAACTTTCGAAAGAAGATATTATGAAATTATTTGAATAGAAACTTGTAGTCAACTAAAATGAATAGATACAGAAGAAATGTGAAAATTTTGTGAAAATTAGCACTCCGCTATTGACTTTGCTAAAATAAGAGGTATAATAGATAATGTAAATAGAAATTAACCAAACAGTTAATAATATTTATATGTGTACCGAAAAAGGTGTCAACACATAAAATTATAAGGAGGTAATGAATTATGATGATGATACCAGCTAGAAGAAATGGAAATGGATTAGATATTTTTGATGAGGTTTTCGCTGACCCATTCTTTGGAGAAAAAGAAAATAAAATAATGAAAACAGACTTAAAAGAAAAAGATGGAAAATATATGTTAGAAATTGATGTTCCAGGATATGACAAAGAAGACATCAAGATAGAATTACAAGATGGATATTTAACAGTATCTGCGGAAAAAAATGAAGAAAAAGAAGATAAACATGCTAAATATTTAAAGAGAGAAAGATTTACTGGAATGTGTTCAAGAAGCTATTATGTTGGAGACAACTTAAAAGAAGAAGATATAAAAGCAAACTTCAAGAACGGAATCTTAACAATAGAATTCCCTAAAGAAGTAGAGAAAAAAGTCGAAGAAAAGAAATATATTCCAATAGGAGAATAAAAAAATAGACTCACAAATAAAATGTGAGTCTTTTAATTTTTTATATAATCTGGAAAGTAGCTAATCCGTAAAGAGTTCTAAAATTTGACAACAGTAAATAAATATGTTATAATAAAACCTGTTAAATTTATAAAAACGAGGTAAAAAATGAAAACCAAACAATTAATAATAACAATACTAATGATAACATTTGTAACAATGATAACAACAAAAGTAGAAGCAACAGAAAATGATGAACAAGTAGAACAAACACAAAATATAGAAAACATAGAAAAAGACAAACAATATAATTTAACAAAGGAAGTTAAAGTAAAAACATTACCATTGATTTTTGCAATAGAAAAAGAAACAATACCAAGTGGAAATATTAGAGTAACAGATATTCTAAATGATTGGTGCAAAATAGAAAATGAAGGAAAAAGTGGTTGGATAAGAATTAATACAATAAAAACATCAGTTAAACAAGATAATAATCAAGAAGAAGCCAAAAAAGAAGAAAATTTAAATACTGAAGGAAACAATAATCAAGAACAAACAAATTCTTCTAACGAAGAAGAAAGCAATCAAAATCAACAAGAAAATAAAACAGAAGAAGTAACGGAAATAAGTAAAACAGGATATGTAAAAGCAGATGGCTTAAATATAAGAAAAGAACCAACAACATCAAGTGAAGCAATACATAGTTTAAGTTTTAATTCAAAAGTAAAAATAACTGGAGAAATAGATGGATGGTATAGAATTGATTATAATGATCAAATTGGATATGTATCACAAAAATATGTATCAGATACAAAATTACCAGAAACAACAGCCAGAGGTGGATATGACAGAACAACTGCTTTTTCAGAAGAAAATACAGTTGCTAATCAAGAAGCAGTAGAAGAAAATCAAGTTGAAACGGAAGAAGAACAGGAAGAAGAAAGCACAGCAAGTGCAACAAGTTCTGAAGGAAATGATGTTGTAGAATTTGCAAAAAAATATTTAGGATATAAATATGTAGCAGGAGGTTCATCACCATCAACAGGATTTGACTGTTCAGGATTTACAACATATGTATTTAGAAATTTTGGAGTATCATTAAATAGATCATCAAAAGATCAAATAAAAAATGGTACAGCAGTAAGTAAATCAAATTTACAACCTGGAGATATAGTAATTTTCAAGAATCAAGGAAAGACAGCAATAGGGCATGTTGGAATTTACATAGGAAGTGGTAACTTTATACATGCGGCAAATAAAAAAGAAGGGGTTGTAATAACAGCATTATCATCAAGCTATTATTCACAAAGATATGTTGGGGCAAGGAGAGTAATTTAATTGAATAGACCAATTTTTATTATATTAATTGGTTATATAATAGGTATATTATGGGGACTATACTTAAAAATAAGTATAGTCTTTTTTTATATATTTTTATTAATTTTATATTATATATCCAATATTTCAAAATTTAAAAAGAAAAAATTTTTTCATTATATCAAGATATTAATAAAATTTAATGTTTTATTATTAATAATTATTTCATCATTAATTTCTAATATTATAATCAAATTTCAAACCAAAAAATATCAAAATTTATATCATGATGGAGAAGAGTTAAAAATACAAGTACAAATAATAGACAATAAAAAAGAAAAACAATATTATAATAGATATAAAATCAAAGTTTTATCATCAAAGTACAAAAATACATATTTATATATGACAACAAAGAAAAATTTAGAATATGGAGAAATCTTAGAAATACAAGGAAATTTTTCTGAACCATCAGAGGCGAGAAATTATAAAGGTTTTAATTACAAAGAATATTTAAAAACATTAAAAATATATGGAACTATAAAAGTTGAACAGGTAAAGAAAATAGATATTCATAAAGGAATGTTATATTATACTAATAAATTGCATTTGAAAATAAAAGATAATTTAGAAAAAACATATAATTCAAACACAATGCCAATAGTTTTAGGAGTATTATTAGGTGATACAAGTGAAATAGATGAAGAAACAAGAGAAGATTTTTCTCAAAGCAGTATATCACATGTATTGGCTGTATCTGGATTACATGTGTCATATATTATTTATCTATCAGAAAAAAGTACTAAAGGCATATTTGGGCAAAGAAAAAGCAGAATTATAGAAATACTAATTTTATTTATATATATGGCGATAACGGGATTTAGCATTTCAGTTATAAGATCTGTAATAATGGCAACATTAATGTGTACAGCATTTCTAGTATATAGAAAAAGTGATACATTAAATAACATTTCAATATCAGCTATTGTAATATTATTTATGAATCCATATAATTTATTTAGTACAAGCTTTCAATTTACATATGCAGGAACAATAGGGGTTGTATTTTTTAGACCAATAGTAGAAGATTTTATAATGAATATAAAAATAAAATCACCATGCTTAAAAGAAAAATATACTAATTTTTGTATAAAACATAATTCATTTGTAGAAGAAATTGCTGTAGCAATATCAGCACAATTTATGACTATGCCAATAATAATTACCAAATACAATTTTATAAGTTTATCATTTATAGTAACCAATATACTTGTAGGAATTATTATAGGACCATTAGTTATAGGAGGAATAATACAAATATTAGTTACATTTTTATCATTAAAAATAGGAACAGAAATTGCTAAAGTAGTACAAATTCCAATATTAGCATTATCATTAATTTCAAAGATAGGAACAAAATTTCCAATAACAAATTTTAAGGTGATAACTCCAGATACATGGCAAATTATAATTTATTATTTTATCATATATATTATTTATTACAGACATAAAATAAAAAATATTCAAAAATATAGTTTTAATCAAAAAATAATTTTAAAAATTTCAAAATATGTTTATTCAAAGAGAAAAATAATAATAAGAGTATTCATTATTATATTAATTAGTTCAATTATAATTAAAAAAATTCCGGGAGATTTAAAAATCTACTTTGTAGATGTTGGGCAGGGAGATTGTTGTCTTATAGAAACACCAAAACACCAGAAAATATTAATAGATGGAGGAGGTCAAAAAAACTTTGACATTGGAAAAAATACATTATTACCATATTTATTTAATAGAAAGATTCTTGAAATAGATTATTGTATAATAAGCCATTTTGATCAAGATCATTGTGGAGGAATTTTATATATTTTAGAACAGATAAAAGTAAAAAATGTAATAATAGGGAAACAATATGAAGATTCAACTAATTATCATAAATTTAAAGAAATAGTAAAAAAACAAAATCTAAATGTAAAAATAGTAGAAGCAGGAATGAGAATAAATATAGAAAAAAATTTGTATTTTGATGTGTTATGGCCAGATTCTCAAAAAATGATATCTGACAATGCAATTAATAACAATTCATTAGTATGTAAATTAAATTATAATAAATTTTCAATGCTATTTACAGGAGATATAGAAGAAATAGCAGAAAAAGAGATTGTCTCAAAATATGAAAATAATACATCAATATTAAAATCAACAATATTAAAAACAGCACATCATGGTTCCAAAACATCATCAATAGAAAAAATACTAGATGTAGTAAAACCACAATATGCATTTATAGGTGTGGGAGAAAACAATACATTTGGACACCCATCAAATATTACTATTGAAAATTTAGAAAAAAGAAAAATTAAAATTTATAGAACAGATAAAATGGGAGAAATTTGCATAAAAATTACCAAAAAGGCAATAATAAAAATAAATACAAAGCTTAATACAAGCTAGAATGAGAAGGGATTGCCATGAAAAAACAATATATTATTGCAATATGTATAATTGCATTTTTTACCAGCTTAATTATAACGATGAATATTGTAAAAGAAAATAAATTACAAAATACAAAAAAAGAAGCAAAAATTTCAGAAAAAGTAGAAGATGAATGTACAGAAGAATATACTAAAGAAACCAAAATAGAAGAAGTAGTTGCAACAAAGGAAAAAGTATCAGCAAATTCACAATTAATAATAAAAAAATATTTCAAACAATGTGACCATACAATAAATGAATATGTAGAAATGCCACAAGAACTTGTAAATTTAACAAAAGAAGAAGTACAGAATAAGTATAATGATTGGAAAGTAATTGGATTTGAGCCCAATAAAGTAACTTTATATAAAGAATTTGATGATGTGTGTGGAGAGCATTTTAAATTAAAAGTAGAAGAAGGAAAAATAGTTATATACCAAATAAATAAAGAAGGAAATCAATCAATATATGAAAAAACAAATATTTCAAGTGAATACTTAACTCAGACAGATTTGATAAGTATAGAAAATGGTGGATTAGATGTTTATGGAAAAGAAGAATTGAATAAAATAATTGAAGACTTTGAATAAAAAAATTCCTCAGTTTAACTGAGGAATTTATATTGGTAGCGAAGGGTGGATTCGAACCGCCGACCTGTCGGGTATGAACCGAATGCTCTAGCCAACTGAGCTACTTCGCCATGAACAAAAATATTATACTTATTTTTTTATAATTTGTCAAGTAGTAATTTTAGTTTTTTTTGGAGGCGAGTATCGGATTCGGACCGATGATCACGGTTTTGCAGACCATTGCCTTACCACTTGGCTAACTCGCCATAATAAAATTATAAAAAAATAATATTTAATAATAAAATGGAGCAGGTAACGAGAATCGGACTCGTGACTAAACCTTGGCAAGGTCTCGTTTTACCACTAAACTATACCTGCAATTATTAAATATTTTAAGATTAAGTATTATCATATATAGGAGATGATTTCTTAATCAAGCTATT
>OBKR01002282.1_pt1 | contig 14453 bp, 10 predicted proteins | sample 1518991 | NCBI WGS metagenome assembly OBKR01 (sample SAMEA2452117, study PRJEB22498) | human gut metagenome | biome: human feces; feature: human gut; material: feces | place: Australia | collected 2012
CTTGGAAAAGAAAAATCCCTGAACTTCTTTGAAATTCAGGGATTTACATCGTTTTGTTTTCTCTTAAAGTGGTGCCACCGGAAAATGAGTTTCATTTCTAAATGGCTCTATATCTTTGCGTTAAAGAATCGCAACAAACGTAATCTCCCGCTATTGCTCCACCTAAATTCTGCACCATTTTGCAGTGTCTCGCAGAGTCGAGTTCCTACTTTGATGCAAAGGTAGTGAAATTATTTGAAACAGAAATGGCTACACTAAAATTTTGCTCCACCTAAGTTCGGAATCCCTACCTTACATATTTGAATGTTATATTATTGGCTGTTTCAACTTAATCCATAAGCATAGCATTGAAGTCTCTTTGAATTTGGTTAAGCAAATATCCGCATCATTTAGTACTAATATTCTATTCCAGTTATCAGCCTTCAATTGAGGAAGTTCCACTGCTTCATCAAACAATGTAAAATTTGCCCCCATATCATTAAATACTTTAACCATCCTATTGACTATGATTTCTATTTCTCTGACAAGCATAGGCTGATTTAAATCGTTGTTCTTATGAAGAATTATAACCGTTTCATTGTCTGATTTTCTTTCTATCATACAATTAAAGTATCCGAAGAATTTATTAGATGTATTCAAATAAGTTAAAGTATGCTCTGGTGTTATTTCTGTTCTTAGTATTTGTCTTGCAATATAATCGTTAAAAATTTCATCAAAATATTTACGACCAGATTTCTTGTTATTATTAATTGCCTCATCGAATCTTTCGATGAACTCATCTATTGAATACACCTTGGTGCCAAAATTAAACAACTTATATAATGTTTTACTTTTGAGGCGTAGTCCTTCATCATCACTGACTATGCAATCACAATAAGAGCCGAAAAAACTATGACAGCAATCTGCTTGCATATTTTGAAACTTAACTTTCTTTCGAGCTTCTTTATTCACTCCGAATAAATCAAGTAACATATAAGACATATAATAGACAATTGCTGAATCTGAAGAAGACAAGCCTGTTTGAGCCAAAGTTGCTTTAATTGTCTCTATAAACGACAATCCTAGTGGCGACGATGACAATTGCTCATTGAATACATCTTCTCCATTCGCTTTAATCTCCTTAGGGTTATATCTCGCTATAGTATTATCTCGTACCTGTTTATAAGCATTCTTATTTTCGTAAAAATTATATGCTATAAAATTCATTAGAGATTTAAAAATTGGCACATCTACTTGCAACTCATTAGCCGAAATCGGTATTCTATTTGTCAACCAGTTAAAATCCAGTTCACCTTTTAAATCCTTAATGCTAATATCAACAATGTTATTTATTGCATTCAGTTGTTCATCTGTTAGTTGAGAAACATCAAAATTGTCAAGCCATGAAAAATCTCCTACCTTACCAACAGTTTCAAAGGCTTCACGTGGAGATTGTTTCATCACTTCTTGTCTAGGAAACTCATAGATTAATCTATTCCCATCAACAATAGATTGCATAAACTCCATTTCTGCATATTTAATGTCGGTTTTATCATCTTGCAAATCAAATAAATGCGCATTTGAATAAAAGAAGATAAATTCGTCCTTATGAGATAATATCTTATCACGCAAGAGCGAATACTTTTCCTCTCTTGCATTAAATAAATGACTAAAGACTTGTTTATCTAGATATATCGTTATCATATGTACTTTGGTATATGTAAAATATACTAAAAGATGCTATATTGAAGGCTATTAATTAGCATCTATCCTATTATCAAATACTCCCTCAAACAAACTCATTTCTCGCTTAGCGATGCCTAATCTGTTTGCCGACACTCGCCAATCCTTAACTGCCACTACCACCTCGTTGATGATACCCTTTGCGACCTCAAGTGTAAGCATATACTCCTCGCAAGAGTTGAGCAAAATCGACAAATCAGATTCGTTGGTCTTGCTATTAATGAGTAAACTTTGGTGGTCATTCAGCGTTGGGTTCATATCGTATGCTGGCGAAAGAGTCCAACCCTTTGCAGTTAGCAGAAATCCGTGATTACGGAAATGGTCGTCGCTGTTGCCAACACATATATTGAAGGCAACTCGGCGGAATAGTTCTCGCAAGTTTGTATCAACATCGGTACAGCCGCTTATGATAAAATCAACAATGTCAATATATCCGTGTCCTGTTGTAGCGTTATCGCCGTCGTTCAATCCAAGCAAGGTCATTGCCGATGCAAAGTGAATTCGTTTGCCGTCATCTGTTCTGTCAAAACGACGAGAAAGCAGTGTGTGGTATTTATCATTCGTCAATATAACCTTTGTTTCGGCTGCGTTTATGCCCGCATTTTTAGCCAACAGGTGGCAAAAATGTTCCCACATTCCTGCATCGTAATCATCCTTCAATGATGGGAATTTTGCAACAAATATACTACGATCCGCATCTATAACATTTGCTTTGGGACGAGCACCACCGAGCGAAGAACCCGGTTGCACAAGTTGAGCAATCCATCGTTTTTCGGGGAGTGTATTAGCGTCCTCGCTTTTCTCAATTTCCTTACTTGCTGCGATAAGTTCTCGCAAGTCGGTCAATGGCGGAATACGCAAAGAGTTGTCAGCGTTTATGAACTCACCATCAGGCGTTTCTTTGAAACGGAATCCTCCCATACGGGAAAAGTCATCAATTCCAGTTAAGAAGTCAAACGACGAGAGGCGGCGAACAGGTCTGTTATCCTCTTGTGCCAATATCTGCTCACGACGGAGGAGAAGAGTGCGTCCCCATCTATCAGGCAGAGCATCGGCAAAGCAACCAAAAATATCTTTATTCGGCAGAGTGTATTGTATCCCCGGATAGTTGTTAAGATCTTCGCTGAGGGTAATGGCATTGTACATCCTTATCCAACTATCGGCAAACTTGAAACTATAACTATCCGAGCCACGAAGCGATTCGTAGCCCAGTTCTCCAATAAGTTCAATCTCTTTGAGCCAATCGAAATCGGCATATACATACAATTTCTTCATAGCACATTACTCCTTTTTAGATGCCCTTTCACGTTGGGGTAAATTCATATCCTGCAATGCCCTGCCGAGTTCATCATCTTTCGCCAAAGAGAGAATATCATCATCAAGTTGCAGGGCATACAACACACGCAGATAGATGCCAATCGCTACTGTGGGGGCACCTTTCTCTATGCGTGATACCGTAAGTGGCGAACAAGTAGCACGCTCCGCTACCTGTGCAACACTCAAATTACGACGCAAACGGGCAAGTTTTATTTGCTCGCCAACTATTTGCATTTTTTGCTCCAATTTTCGGGGCAATTTAGTCCCCATTGTACTCTTTGCCATAACCTCAATGTATCATATAATATGCAAAGATAATACTTTTTATTTATTTTATGATAGGTTGAGTGTAAATTTGTGCGTTTGATTATTTTTTAGTCGCATGTCTTATTCAAAAAAGTGAGATATGTCCCACTTTTTGAGGAATCAAATGTATCAACAATTGAACTGTAAAGAAATACTTGATAGTTTAACCTACTATAAACAGGTTCACGACTTGGGGACTTGCATGGTGACTTGCATAGTCACTTGCATGGTAGTATCATTAAATTAGCTTGCACATAACTTATGCACTAACTTGTACACCCTTATATTAATTGGGTGCCGACTGGGTGCTGACTGGGTGCCATCTTAGTGCCTTCATGAGCACTATCATGAGCAGTTCATGAGCACTAAATTTATAAAATGGAGATGTCGTTTATTGTAAAGAAACAGTTTAAGGTAAATAATGAAGTTTCTTTATCTATCTTTTCTGCATTATATAATAGAGCGCTTTCCAGAAAGCAAAATCGTATTCAAACTACTATATTATTAGTCTTCTAGGCGTCTTCAAATATTATTTTTACTAATCTCTCACTAAATAACCAATAAAATTTGTTAACTTTGAGGCGTAATTTATCAAATACTAACCGAATAGATAAGCATTGGATAAGAATAATGAAATAAAAAAACTCATAGAAACATTTCATTCTGAATACACTCGGAATGGAGAGCCTATTCGTATCAATTTTCGAGAGATCGTAACAGAGTTAAGCTCAACTGAACGTTATTCTCATCTAATTCATTCTTATCCTGCAAAGTTACTTTGTCATATTCCATATTTTTTTCTACAAACAGACTATTTCTGTCCTGAAAATGGAGTTGTTCTAGATCCATTTTCAGGACAGGAACAGTCATGTTAGAAGCAAATATTAGTGGCAGAAATGCTAAAGGTGCAGATGCTAATCCCCTAGCATGTTTAATCTCTAAAGTAAAAACGACCTACATAAAAAAAGAAGATTTACAAAAAACACTCGGGACCATTATTTCTAGAGCAAAACGATTTAATACTAATGAATGCATAGATACATCGTCTGTATCTCGCTGGTTTTCAAAAAGCACAATTTCGCAATTATGGCATTTGGAATGTGCAATAAAAAAAGTAAGAGATACAAAACAGCAGGATTTCTTTATGATGTGTCTTTCTAATTTAGTAAAGAAAGTTAGTTTTGCTGACCCAAGTATTTCTGTCCCCGTAAAATTAAATCCTGAACGTTTTGCACAAAATCCAGAAAGAATGGAGTCTGCAAAATTTAAGTTAAAGACTTTGGAAAATATTGATGTATATGATAAGTTTGAAAATATATGTCAATTAAATATAAATCGGATTGAATCTCTTAAGGATATATATTCTAATGGAATAACATCTGAGATTATATCTAACGATGCAAGATTACTAACAAAAGAGTTTGGAGGCACAGAAATATTACAAGACGAAAGTGTTGATTTGATTCTAACATCACCACCATATGCTGGTGCTCAAAAATATATTCGTTCATCGTGGCTTAATTTATATTGGCTTGGCACAAAGAACAGTGAGGACATTCGTCTCTTAAATAAGCAAAATATAGGTAGAGAAGATTATCATAAAGCGGATATGTTTAGAGTCATAACCAGTATTCAAGCTGCAGATGATGTACTAACCTCCCTATATGATGAAGGGAAAAATGAAAGAGCTTTCATTGTGGGAAACTATCTGAATGAAATGAAATCTGCCATTGATGAGTCTGTTAGAGTTCTAAAAACAGGTGGATATATGATTATTGTCATAGGGAATAACACTGTATGCGGTCGTCCATTTGATACACAAGACTATTTAACAACATACATAACATCAAAAGGATTAAGGTTACAATTTAAGTTAATAGATGACATTAAATCATATGGCTTAATGACAAAAAGAAATAAAACAGCAAGCCGAATCTCTTGTGAATGGGTGTTGGTTTTTAAGAAATAATTATATCTATGGATTTCCTAAATTCGAAATATGGCAAACAAATTGAGGTATTGAACTCTACAATATGGGAAAACAGAGTTCAAGGCCCAAAGATTATGGAATGGTTAGATAACTTTGACGATGACAATGAGAAAAACTACGCTTTGTATATGCTGTCAAGACTAATGTATTTTAGCTCGTCAAGTATTAGAAACCTACTAAAGGCTCTGTATAGAGATCTATATAGATATCCTATTATTGAACAAATTAGAAAGGACAACAACAACACATTGGATCCTAATATTATAGAGCCTTCTTTTGAAAAAGAATTAATGGCGACACGTTTTTTAGGTGTTGGTAATCCTTCAGAAAGTGGAGTGCATTTATTATACTATTTTAGACAAGAAAACAAAATCCCTAAAGACTTGTTTATAAATACGGATGACGTTGTTGAGTATGATGAAAATGGCAACAGTAAATTAAGGGATTCATACAAAGATGTAAAACATTATGTTTTTATTGACGACCTATGTGGTAGTGGGAAGCAAGCAACATCAAATGATTCCAATGTCAAACGTTGTGTACAACATCTGCGTAATATTGTAAAAGACGCAGAAATTTCATATTTCATGATTTTTGGGATGTCTAAGGGTATTCAAGTTATACGAGATAGTGGATTATATAATCAAGCAAGTGCTGTCGTAGAACTTGATGAAAGTTATCGATGCTTTAGTGAACAATCTAGATTTTTCGACGATAATAAGTATAAACGGGCAGAGGCGAAGAATATAGCATATAAGCATGGATATAAACTTTTGCATTCTCCGCAACATTCATTAGGATTCGGCGATTGTCAACTTTTATTAAGTATGCATCATAATACTCCAGATAATACTTTACCTATTATCTGGTACGACGAAGACAATACTATTTGGAAACCAATTTTTAAACGATATAATAAAGTGTATTGATATGATAAATAATCCTTTTGATATTACAAAAGCTGTAGATTATACAGATGACGAAATATATCGTTATTGGGTAGATATAAAGGAACATGGCTTTTATAATTTAATAAAGCCAGAGACTCTTATGCCAATGATTATAGTTGGTAGTAAAGGAAGTGGAAAAACTCATATAATGAAATATTTCTCTTATGAACTCCAAAAGATAACTAAACCCATTAATGAAGGTTTGGTTAAGGATAAATTTATAGGAGTATACATTAGGTGTAGTGGATTTAATGCAGATAAATTCAGTGGAAAAGGTGTGTCTGATGACATTTGGGCTGCATTATATGCATATTACTGGGAATTATGGATTGGTGAACGAATAACGTCTATCCTGATAGACTTACAAAAGAATAATCTGATAGTTGATTTTAACGAATCAGACTTTGTTAATAATGTATTAAAATTATTTTCGAAACAAGAGGTAAAGTTCAATACTCTCACAGAATTAAACGATTATTTCCTTCTATTACAAAGGAATGTAGAGTATGAGGTGCAAAATTTCATTTTTCAAGGGAAGAAAACCCCTATTGTAGAAATATTATTGCCCATTGCAAAACTATCATATGAATACCCTGCTCTTTTAAAAGAACAAGTTTCTTTCTTTAAAGACAAATATATACTTTATTTAATTGATGAGTTAGAAAATTTCTCTGAAACTCAACAACAGCTAATTCAAACACTATTAAGAGAAAAACCTGTTGCTTGTACCTTTCGTGTAGGAACACGCCCGTATGGTATACGCACTTATAAAACTTTGAGAGGTGTTGAGGAAAATCATGATGGCTCAGAATTCGAGAAGGTCGTTCTTGATGACTTTTTACGCGAATTGCAGGAAGATGATTACGAAAAATATATAACTGAAATTTGCGAAAGACGACTACACAATAGCGGTTTGACCTTATACAAGGATTTTAAGATTGATGAGTTTATAGAAGATCAAACCAATGACGATACTATTGCTAAAGTTTATAAAAAGAAAGATTCTCAATCTCGTTCCTACATACATCGATTGCATAGCAATCTTAAACATATAAAAAATAGTGGTTTGTCAGACAATGATATTGATACAATTATCAATAATATAACTTTCATTGATGATTATATTATTGAAAGAACGAATGTTGTATTGATTTATCGTCGTATTAAAGATAAAAGTAAAACTCTGGTTCAAGATTCCGAAAGAATCAATATATCTGCAAGACTTTATTATGAAACAAAGTCAAAAGATACTGAGCAATACAAGTATTTAGATAAATATAAACAAGATATTATTGACGCCATTGCCAGAGAAGGACGTGTTGATATACCTTATTATGGATTTAAAAAACTTGTAAAGCTTTCATGTGGCACACCTCGTACAATATTACGATTATTAAAAGCTGCGTATAATACGCAATACTTTGAAAGTGGGAAAATTCCATTTGTAGAGAATCGCAAATTAAATGTTAAATCTCAAAAAGCTGCTATTGAAACAACTTATAATTGGTTTTTTGAGGAAAACAGAATACCTTCATCTAGTCAAAATCGGGCTGTTGATGCAGTTGTGCGTTTGGGGAATTATCTGCAATCATTAAGATTTACAGATCTTCCGCCACAATGCTCTATCAATATATTTTCAATATCAAAAGAAAATATGTCCGAGAAAGCAAGAGAGGTTTTTGAATTATTAGAAAGATATTCATATTTTGTTAAGACAGACGAAAGAAGAGTTAAGAATACCAACATAAAAAACTCTGTATATATGCTTAATTCCATTTTAATTCCCAAGTGGGAATTGTCTTTGGCAAAAAGAGGACTAGTTGCTCTTTCTTCTGAAGATGCAGAAATGATTTTTAATCCAGAAAAGCATATGGATTATAAAGACTATATAAATAAAAAAGTAAAACAATACATATATCCGTTTAGTCAACAAGAGGAACAGGCAGACTTTTGGGGATTACAACTATTTTAATGAAATGAATTTTACATATTTATATAAGCACAGTTATTCCTCACTTGATGAACTTTCTTCAATAGAGGAATATGACTATTACATATCTTCATTTATTAATTCTGAACGAGTTATAGTTCCTCCAACAAAGATAAAAACCAAAAAGAACATATGGATTGTAACCAAAGAAGAAGAGAATAATAAATTTTTAGAAGGTTATTGTAAGATTATCATTGATTCAGACGAGAATTACGATATTATGATGGAAATGGTCAATAATATTGATGTTAATGATAAAGAAATATGTATTGATGCCACAGGATTTCTAATTCCAGATTTGCTGTTTTTAATTAGATATCTAAACTCAAAAGGAGTTAACCATCTTGATATTATATATACAGAACCATTAAAATATAAAAAAGCTGAGGATACCCAGTTTTCTGATAACTTTTATGACGTAAAACAGATTTATGGTATGTCTGGAACTCATATATCAAAAATGGACAATGATATGTTAATCATTGCTGCTGGATATGACCATAGCCGTATTGTTGATGTTGCGAATAAAAAGAAAACTGCAAAAAAGGTTCTGTTATATGGCTTCCCCTCAATAAGTCCAGGCATGTTTCAAGAGAATGTGTATAGAGCATTTGGAGCAGAACCTGCATTAGGGTCTGAATGCTTTAGAGATATGGATATGAATATATATGCACCAGCATATGATCCTTTTGTTACAGCTCAGATTATAAAGGAGTATGTGCAAAATAATCCGTATACAAATTTATATCTAGCCCCTTTGTCAAGTAAACCACAAGCGTTAGGCCTCGCGCTATTCTTTTTATGGGAAAAGGGCTACCAAAAGAACATTAGTATCATATACCCGATGTGTAAAAATTATCTAACAGATAATTCTGAAGGAATTGCAAGAATATGGAAATATAGCTTTATACTTCCACCTCAAAGTTAAAAGCTTTCGGCGTTCACCTTTACAAGTGAACGCCGAATTTATTATCAGCCTATCGCATTCATGCCATCTATCAAGTCTTGATAGGTAGCCACTTTATGGTACTTCACATTGGCGGTGGAGATGAAGTTGAACAACTTCTCCGCACAGTCAATTTTGGCTCGCTCGATGGCTGACAAGTCCATTGACGACATTGATCCTTTGGTTTCGGCAATGAAGAAGATGTGCCTTACATCGTTTTTCTTCATGGCGATTGCCCAATCGGGAGCGTAGTTGCCTACGGGTGTCGGGATTTGGAATGTTCGTGGTAGTTTGGCATAAACCACTACTTCGCTGGCTTCGTCAAGGTCATGGGCAAATTGGCGTTCACCCTTGCTGTCGCTGAAGACATAATCGGTGATATGTTTCTTCGCTTCGTAGGCTCGGTCAAAGTCCATCTTACTCTTCACGGTGAAGATATCGCTATCGTACTTACCCTCGGTAATGTTGTAGTGGATAGCCTCTACAATCATCGTTGATTTCTGCTCTTTGATGATGCTTATTACCTTACGGATAAACTCTTCCGGATTGTTCTTGAACAAGTAGAGTTTGCTTTGCTTAATGCCTTGTAGAATCTTCACGACCGTACGGCGAGTGAGGTTTGAACCTTTGGCAATATCGCCTACAAGGTCGTACTTGACGGTTGAGGTACATACATCGGTCAGTTCACGGGATTGCGAACGAGTATCGCCAAATTCAGTTACTTGGCTTTCATCTTGCGTTCCCTCTACCATCACATAGCAAAGCTGTTTAACCTCCAAGTCCTTATTGATGTATAGAATTGCCTTGTCAATAAGTTCATTGCTGTCGTAACTTACCTGATAGACATACTGATGGTTAATTTCATTCCATAAGGCTTGGAACTCGGCTTTATTAAAATTCTCATTCAGCTTATTATCGGGTGTAGTGGTCTTTTCTTCCACAACCATATCATCCAACGCCTTCGGATCAAAGATTGAGTTAATCAAACGTGTAACACCTTCCGCTATCGATTGCAACTTTTGTGGCAATGGAGCAACTGTACCATTGGCCACAGCCTCACGATATTCGGGAGTGATATTCTTTTGGTCGTCAATATAGCCGTTGTCCTCCAAGTAGATGATGATTCGGCTTGCTTCGGTTTCGCTGATGGTGTGTACCTCTTCTCCAATCTTGATTTGTTTGCCTGTAAAATAGGTAACGGTTGCTTTGGCTGCTCGTTCACGCAACACCTCGCGAGTCTCACGCTGCAAGGCTGTAGTAAAGTCGGCATAGCTTTCATTGGCTATCACCGTTAGTTTGTTTACTTCGTGTACATCTTCACCCAATAGCTCGGCATCCATTCGGGTGCCGTGCTTATCCACACAGATTCGCAAACCACGCCCTACCTCTTGGCGTTTGGCAGTAGTTGAATTACTATGGCGAAGTGTACAGATTTGGAATACATTTGGGTTATCCCAACCCTCACGCAAAGCAGAGTGAGAGAATATAAAGCGTGTAGGCTCCTCAAAACTCAACAAGCGTTCCTTATTCTTCAAGATTAGTTCGTAGGCAGAAATATCATCAGATAGTCCTGTTTTCTTCTCGACCTTTCCGTCAATGATTCGGTTTGTTTTCTTGTCTATGGAGAAGTAACCACGATGTACATCTTGCGGATAGAATCGGCGAAGGTATTCATTGTAGTCCTCATCCCAAATATTAAACTCGTTGCTTACAAGGCGAGAATATTCCTCCTCAAACATCTTTTGGAATATACCCTTTACCTCGTTGCCATCCTCATCGTAACTCTTGTATTTCGCCACTTCGTCAATAAAGAACAGCGACAAGCATTTGATACCACGCTTGAACAATTGGCGCTCCTTTTCAAAGTGCGACATAATGGTTTCGCGTATCTGCACACGCTGCATATTCAGTTCGTTGGTATCGCCAATGACCTCTCCTCGGCGTATGGTTGTACCATTTAGGAAAGTTACAAAACCGTTCACATTGATTTCCGAAACGGTAAAACCGTCGTATTGTGCCAAGCCGGATTCTTCACGCAGGCTGTCGCCTACACCAAAGTTCTTTATCTTGCGAACGATAGTGCCTGATGCTGTTTTGGTCTCTATCTCTATGCGAGCCATCGGTGGTTGCTTGGGAGAGAGAACTATGTTATCCAAATAGAGATAACTGCTCGTTCCTCGCAAGTTCTTTACCTCAAAGCCTTTCACATGAATACGCTTCACCAACTTCTGACGATAGGCATCAAGTGCATCCAACGCATAAATGGTATCGTGCTTGGTTTTGTGAGTAGCTGAGTAGTTGAGTACAAACAACGGATTGAATCGCTTGATACCTGCTTGTGTGGCATCACCCTCCATCTTCTGCGGCTCGTCCATAATGATAATGGGATGATTGGCTGCAATGACATCAATCGGTCGGCGACTGCCAAACTCATCGCGCTTGGAGTAGATGATACGGCTCTCCTTGCTCTTGCCACCCTCTTTCATTGAGGCAGCAAAGGCTTGGGTATTGATAATCATTACGCTTAATCCCGAATCGGAAGAGAAACTATCGAGCTGTTGCAGATTGCTGCTATTATAGATAAACCAACGAGCCTTTTTACCGTAGTATTCCATAAAGTGCTCTTCCAGCATCTTGAAACTCTTGGCTACGCCCTCACGAATGGCAATACTTGGCACTACAATGATGAACTTACTCCAACCATACTGTTTGTTCAGTTCAAACATTGTCTTGATATAGACGTATGTCTTACCTGTACCCGTCTCCATCTCAATATCGAGGTTTACTGCACCTACACCTTTGGAAAGTGTAGCCGAAGGAGATATGTCGTAAAGGTTCTGTATAGAGTTGATATTCTTGAGCAATGCACGCCCGTCTAACTCTATATGATGGTTGCGGAAGCCTGTTTCACCTTCAAAGTCTATTTGCTGTTGAGAGCGTTTGCCTAAATCACGGCGATACTCTGCCACTCTGTGCGATGGCTGTCCAGTAAAGACCGCTACAGTATTTTCTACTGCATTGGTCTGGTATTGCTGAATCTTAAACTTGAACTTCATAAAACTGTTGTTTAGATAATTCTGCAATTAGTATCGGGTGAATAGTGCTTGAAAATCTGTTCAAAGTTATCAATCACATTGTCATTGGCTGCCGAGGCGTCACGCATAACAAAATAGATAGGTTGCAACTTGGCAATCTCGGTAATGGTCGATTCGTTTACATCACGATCGAAGCAAACCACAAGGTAGTTGGCATCTACAAAATGAACATTTTTACCTGCAATCTGTTTACTTTCAATCTTTGCCGACAATTCTATGCCGAGGTCGAGCATTACTTGGAAGAGCAAATCCTCATTGGTGCGGTCTGCCTTTACATTCTCATTAAAGAGTGATTGTAACTCAAACTCCTGTGGAGTGTAATAGACATCTTCCATATTTGAGGAGTCGAGTTTCAATACTCGGAAACCTGTATCGAGGTTTTGAGCCGATAGGCCTGCCTCTTCTTTGATTTTCTTACCTGCTCGGCGGATGCGTTCTTTTGCAATATCACAAAGTGTAATAAATCCTTGATCATATGCTTTACAATTTTTATCTAAGCTTTCAGGTAACTGAACCATTATAAACTTTCTACGTCCATTTTGTGTACTTGAGTTCAATTTCATAACAGCATGGGCTGTTGTTGATGAACCACTAAAAAAGTCTAATATAATATCTTCTTCCTCAGTGAACAGACTTACCAAGAATGAAATATAACTTACAGATTTAGGGAAGTCGAAATAGTTTATACCAAGATGTTCTAAGTCTGTACTTCCTCGTTTGTTGTCTAAATACATTGTTGGAAGTTTCTCCGTTACAGATTTCTTTATATATGGCATAAATCTACTTCCATCAAAATAAATCTCTTCTATTATACCGTTAATTTTTGCTTTAGTTGGCATACAATGATTTGCAAAGAAATTACGCATATCATTTGAACTACGCCATCTTGCTTTTAATTGAACTGGTTCTTTTAAGCAAGAATTTTCAACAACAAATGGAGATATTACTTCAATATTCTCCATACTATCCTCTATCTGTCTAGATTGAGTATATATACCATCTGGTATATTAAAGCATTTTAATCCTCGTGGAAAAGTAATAATCGGCATTGTTTGGTCTGCATTACCGACGGTACCTCTTGAAATAGTCGTTTTTTTATTACCACACAATCTGATTGATTGAATATTTTTAGCATAAACCAAACAATACTCATGCTTTTGGACTGTCAGATCTGTAGCAACCTCACTAGGTCTATTAACAATTACTCTTGCAACGCAATTAGACGCACCAAATATTTCAGAACAGATTTTCTGTAAGTTCTCAATTTCATTATCATCAATTGAAATAAAGATAACTCCATCCTCTGTGAGTAAATCCTTTGCAACTTTCAAACGAGGATAAATCATATTCAACCAATCGGTATGGAAACGACCGTTGCTTTCGGTATTTCGTTGCATTGGGTCAATCGTTTGATTACCTTCCTCATCAAACAAGCCACTTGATTGCTCAAAATCGTCTTTGCCTTGTGCAAAATCATCATTATACACAAAGTCATTACCCGTGTTGTAAGGTGGGTCAATATAAATCATCTTCACCTTACCCAAATATGTTTCACGCAGCACCTTCAATACATCAAGGTTGTCACCCTCGATGTAAAGATTTTGCGTATTGTCAAAATCCACACTCTCCTCACGACAAGGACGAAGTGTCATTGTTGTAGGCGTATTTGCCAAGCGGACAGCAGCACGCTTATCGGGCCAGGTGAACTGATAGCGTTCCTCTCCTTCAGTAATAACTTCGTTAGATAACTCTGCTTGCAACTTCTCAAAGTCAATAGCCAATTCAGGCTTTCCGTCTTTACCCAAGCGTTCTGTTACGCAATTCGAAAACAGTTGGGCGATCTTCTGTGTATTCGAGCCTATCACATCGTGGCTCTGCATTTTCAGTTTCTCCATTATATCTGACTTTTTAATTTCTTAATCTGTTCAAAGTATTCTCGCTTACGGCGTGGTTGCTTTTCGTTTGCCATTTTGCGTTCAAGCGAGGCTATCTGAGCAAGCAACTTCGCCCGTTGGTCGTTGTTGGCTATCTGCTCGGCAAGTGTATTTCCTTCCTCCACATCAATCTGCCCGATATGAGTCACAATGTTTTCCCAAACGGTGTCAAGATTCAATCCCGATAATGGGAGTGTTGCATA
>OBKR01002284.1_pt1 | contig 14439 bp, 10 predicted proteins | sample 1518991 | NCBI WGS metagenome assembly OBKR01 (sample SAMEA2452117, study PRJEB22498) | human gut metagenome | biome: human feces; feature: human gut; material: feces | place: Australia | collected 2012
CTTACGGCTATCGAAGGCCGGGAAGTCAAGTTTTTCTGATCCGAATGGGCGGATGGATTAAAAAATAGCGGCACTTCTTGGTGCCGCTATTTTTTTATTTTTAACGGATTTATTTTCATTGTATGTAGAGAAAAGTAGTGTATGAAGAAATCAGATAGTTTCCCACATACACCACTTACATATAAATAGATAGTAAAAATAGTTTTGAGGTCTATTACTCAACTATTGGAATATCATAGATTGTTAGTAGTGAATCGTTTTTAAATTCGTCTTCTACCGAAAATCTTTCAAGAAACTCTATCGCTTGGTCTCGATTTTCAAATCTGTATTTTTTGATTTCACCTTTATTAGTCAAAATCTCAATAATAACGGCTTGTAGCTCTCTTAATAAACTATTATCTAATAATTGTCTAAGATAATCAAACAACTGATCTTTGATAATCTCTACCATTTGTATGGCAATGTTGATTTTTTCTTCAGACGAAAGTTTGTCGTACTTTTCCCAAGCTAATATTGCCTTGTCTTTTTCTTTCTCTTCCCAATTGAAATCAATACCTTTGGTTGTTAAGATTTTTGCTATATGATTAAATGGAACAAGGAAAACATTGATATTATAACTACGGATCATATCTAACGATGTTCTGCTCCAATTGCCTGCGAGTACGGCGATAGATGCTCTTATGGAAGAATAACGTTTCCTTATTGCTGAATGTGCGTTGCAAATCCAGCTACCCTTATCTCTATTATGTTTCGTATATCTAATATATTTACTTTCAAACAATACTAATGGCCTCATACTTTCGTCTGTAATCACGCCATCAATATTGTAGCTGTTACCAAAATCATCGTATAACAGGAGCTTCTTCGAACATTTATTAGTCTTTGGATTATAGCCTATTTCTTTGAGAAAATGACAAGAATAGTCCTCTAAAAATGTATCAATATAGTTGTGTAAAATTATCTCCATATGGTGTCCTATTGCTTCTCCAATAGCACTACCTGCATTTGCAACATTCTCTACCATATATTAATCTTTATATAAAGTGACTATTGTTTCCCTCAATGCTATATTATGTCTTTGTGGATTGTCTTTCCACTTTCCGCCACGAGTACGTAGTTCTTCTATTTCGTATCTATTAAAACCTATATTACATCCTATCTTGCCAATTAATTCATCTGTTGGGATATGGACGCCATATGGTGCCGAGTCTCCTAAGATGTATTTAGCAGTGGAATTTGGCTGTAATACCCTAAAATTATCTTTCAGTATTAGATATAAATCATTGAAGTATCCTATAGTTAACAGATCGTAACTTTTTTTACCACCTTTAGTTAATCTTAATTCAGAAAGTTTCTGTACAACTGAACTTAAGAAATTATACTCATTCTGATTGTCTTTTATAAAATCTGCAGTAAACCTATATTTTTCATCTGCCCTATTAATTTGCGTGGTTGCACTAGTTATCAATTTTGTTCTAACAATCTGACAGATATCACTCCAATTCTTTGCATTACCCATAAAATACATTTCTAAACGTGTACGATCTGCGTAATCAAAATTGTTTAAATATGGAGGAGATGTAAAAATATGATTAACACTTTCACTCTCTATTAACCCTTCTGTACATCGACTATCCCCTAAATATATATGATGTGAACTATCGTTTATAAATAATTGTTTTGTTTGAAGATCTTCACACATCATATGGACAAAATCTGTATATGTCTCAAAGCCTTTCTTTGAAAATGAGGTGACTTTGATTTTATTTGGTGCAATATATGGCCATCCGGTTGCTGCGATTGATACCTTTCTTAAAACACAAATAAGAGCAACATTTAATAATAGTTTCTCGTTATCGTGAATTTTTAAGACTTTTATACATTCTCGAATTAGATATAATTCATATAAAGTTTCTGGCAAAAAACACTTTAATACTAACTCTGGAAATTCTGATGAATTTTGTTCTGCTATCTCATTAATTGGGATGATGTGACAATTAATAAAGTCTTGAATATCACTTAGTGATTCTTGAATTGTTTGATAATCGATCTCCCAATTCATTTTACATTTTGTTATAGGAAACACAAAAGGATGCGCTTCAACACCGTATGAATTTATCCCAAATTCTTTAGCTACTATATTTGTAGTACCAGAACCCATAAATGGGTCATAAATGGTATCTCCTTTATTTATACCTGTTCTTAATATACTATTTTCTACTGCTTTATATGAGAAACCTGCAGGATATGTAAACCATCTATGTATTGGAGCTTTAAGACTATCCTTAAATGTCCCCCATTCTGATTGTGGTGTAATTGTATGCATACATGTTATATATATGGAACAAATATAGTGATTTAGTCTTACATAATGATATTAAATAGTCTTATTGATTTGTACTAGTTTAGGCATATGTAAGATTACATGAGGTAGTTTTCCTTGCTATTTTATAAAGATAATCCGTTGTGGTGTAAAAATAACATATTATTAATCACTGATACTGGTGAAGTTCTCTCTATTCGCTCTATAAGGATAGTTCCGCAAGTGTTGCTCTTTTTTGTTCCGGTGATTGAGGAGATTACCGCATCGGTACCTCGATCAGAAGCAGGCTGGCTTTCCCGTCCGTATGGAGGGTGATGTCGTTCTGCTCCCAAATGCCCATGCCGTCCCGGGAGGCCAACTTTTCGTTCTCGACCGTTACGTCGCCTTCGAGGACGAAGACGTAAAGACCGTTCCCTTCCCGGCGTATGGCGTATTCATAGGTATCTTTCTCCAGGTTCAGGGTGTGGAACCAAGCCGACTGATGAATCCAGGCCGTATGCTCGGAACCATTGCCTTCGGGAGCCACGATCGTGCGCAGCTCATTGGTGCGTGCCGGAGCGAGCGTGATCTCCTCGTAACGGGTCGGAAGTCCGCGTCGATCCGGGAATACCCATATCTGGAGGAATTTGACGGGACGGTCGGGGCTGTTGTTGAATTCGCTGTGGATGATTCCCGTTCCGGCCGTCATCACCTGGATTTCCCCGGTGCGCAGCACCGAAGTATGTCCCATGCTGTCCTGATGTCGTAGTTCGCCCTCGAGCGGGATGGAGACGATCTCCATGTTGTCGTGGGGATGTGCGCCGAAACCCTCTCCTCCGGCTACGGTATCGTCGTTGAGTACGCGCAATGCGCCGAAATGGATGCGCTCGGGATCGTGGTAGTCAGCAAAACTGAACGTATGGTAGCTGTCGAGCCAACCGTGGTCGGAATGACCTCGTGTGCCGGCTCTGTGGATTACTTTTTTCATAATATAATGGATTGATTATAAGAAGGTGTTGCAAATAGTGTTCCACGATACCGCTTGTAGGGCAGGGCTGTCCGAATATAGGTTGCCGAAGGGGAGTGATCGTGCGGTCGAGCGACAAAGAGAACGGTCCGGGCGTTAGCCCCGGACCGTTCTCTTTGTGAAAATAGCTTGTCGGCTCGTCGTCTTATTTGAGGTGCGGACCTGCAGCTACGAGTTTCTTGCCTTCGGCGTTGCCGGTGAACTTCTCGAAGTTCTTGACGAAACGACCGGCCAGATCTGCCGCCTTCTCGTCCCACTCCTTGGCGTTCTTGTACGTGTCGCGCGGATCGAGAATCTTGGGATCCACGCCCGGAAGTGCGGTCGGGATCTTGAAATCGAATACCGGCAGCGTCTTGGTCGGGGCCTTGTCGATCGAACCGTCCAGGATGGCGTCGATGATGCCGCGCGTATCTTTGATTGAGATTCGTTTGCCCGTACCGTTCCAGCCCGTATTGACGAGGTAAGCCGTAGCGCCCGATTGCTTCATGCGTTTTACCAATTCCTCACCGTACTTGGTCGGATGCAGCGAGAGGAACGCCGCACCGAAGCAAGCCGAGAAGGTCGGCGTCGGCTCGGTGATACCGCGCTCGGTACCGGCCAACTTGGCGGTGAAGCCCGAGAGGAAGTAGTATTTGGTCTGTTCCGGCGTCAGGATCGAAACCGGGGGCAGTACGCCGAAGGCGTCGGCCGAAAGGAAGATCACCTTCTTGGCAGCCGGGGCCTTCGATACGGGCTTCACGATATTTTCGATGTGGAAGATCGGGTACGATACGCGGGTGTTCTCCGTCACGGACTTGTCCGCGAAGTCGATCTTACCTTTCTTGTCCACCGTAACGTTCTCCAGCAGGGCGTTGGGGCGGATCGCGTTCCAGATATCGGGCTCGTTCTCTTTCGAGAGGTTGATGACTTTGGCATAGCATCCGCCCTCGAAGTTGAAGACACCGTCGTCGTCCCAACCGTGCTCGTCGTCGCCGATCAGCTCGCGCTTCGGGTCGGTCGAAAGGGTGGTTTTGCCCGTTCCCGACAGACCGAAGAAGATGGCGGTGTTCTTGCCCTCCTTGTCGGTGTTGGCCGAGCAGTGCATCGACGCGATGCCCTTCAGCGGCAGCAGGTAGTTCATGTAGGAGAACATACCCTTCTTCATTTCGCCGCCGTACCAGGTGTTGATGATTACCTGCATTTTTTCGGTGAGGTTGAACACGACCGCCGTTTCCGAGTTGAGTCCGAGTTCCTTGTAGTTCTTGACTTTGGCTTTCGAGGCGTTCAGCACCACGAAATCGGGTTCGCCGTACTTCTCCAGCTCCTCGTCCGTCGGGCGGATGAACATGTTTTTCACGAAATGCGCCTGCCAGGCGACCTCCATGATGAAGCGGATCTTCAGACGGGTGTTCTCGTTGGCTCCGCAGAACGTGTCCACGACGAAGAGCTTCTTGTTCGACAACTCTTCGACAGCGATCTTTTTCAGCTCCTTCCAGGTCTTCTTCGTCACCGGTTTGTTGTCGTTCTTGTATTCGGGCGAGGTCCACCAAATAGTATCTTTGGTGGTTTCGTCCATGACGAAGAACTTGTCTTTCGGGGAACGACCCGTGTAAACGCCGGTCATCACGTTCACGGCACCCATTTCGGTTACCTGACCCTTTTCATAACCGCGCAGGCCCTTGCGGGTCTCCTCGCGGTAGAGTTCGTCGTACGACGGGTTGTAGATTACTTCCGTAGTACCCGTGATGCCGTACTGTTTCAAATTGATTTTAGCCATAATTATTGATTTAAATTAATCCTCTTATTTCACTTGACAGCGGTTGTTCGTTTATGAACGATGCTCGCAAAGTTAAAGATTTTTTTTCGAATGTGAAAATATTAACAGTAGGTTTATCGTTTTTCCCCGCGAACCATTCGGCTGTCGATGGCGTTTACGATCACCGCGATCGCACCGTCGCCCGTTACGTTGGTCGCCGTACCGAAACTGTCCATGGCAATGTAGGTGGCGATCATCAGTCCGATCATATTTTCGTCGAACCCGAGCATCGACTCCAGCAATCCGATCGCAGCCATGATGGCTCCGCCCGGTACGCCCGGTGCGGCGATCATCGTGATACCCAGCAGCAGGATGAAACCCGAGTAGGTGCCCATCGAAACGTCCAGCCCGGAGAGCATCATCACCGCGAGCGAGCAGGCGACGATCTTCATCATCGAGCCCGAGAGGTGGATCGTGGCGCAGAGCGGGACGACGAATCCCGCCACTTCGGGGCGGACGCCGATTTTGACCGTCTGTGCCAGCGTCACGGGGATCGTGGCTGCCGACGATTGCGTACCGAGGGCCGTCATGTAGGCGGTCATCATCGTGCGGAGCATCTTCAACGGATTCTGCCTTGCCACGAGGCCCGCGATCGAGAACTGGATCAGCAGCAGGACGACCGTCATCACGAAGATAATCACGATCAACTTGAGGAAAATGCCCAGAATACCCGATACCTGCCCCGACTGAGTCATCGAGAGGAAGATGCCGAAGATGTAGAAGGGCAGCAGCGGGATGATGACCTTCGAGATGACACGCTCGATGATGAGTTTGAAATCATCCATCATGCCCTTGAGCTTGTCGCTGTGGATGTAAGCCATGCCCAGTCCCAGCACGAAGGCGAGAATGAGGGCGGTCATCACGCCCATCAACGGGGGCATTTCGACCGTGAAGAACGGTTGCATGGGTGTTGCGGCGGTTTCTCCCGGGGCGCTCATCTCCGTACCGCCCAATAGCCGGGGTAATATCCCGAAACTTGTGAAGAAAGTTCCGAATCCCGAAAACAGGGTAAAGGCATAGGCCAGGGCTGCGGTGATTACCAGCAGCCGTCCTGCCTTGCTACCCAGGTCGGCGATGCCCGGAGCCACGAGGCCCAGGATCAGCAGCGGGATGACGAAGTTCAGAAAATTGCCGAAAATGTTGTTGAAGGTCAATGCGATTCGGGTGAACCACTCGGGAACGAAGAGGCCGAATACGATGCCCAGCGCGATAGCCAGGAGCACTTTGGGAAGTAAGCCGAATTTATGCTTCATAAGGTGTCGTTTCATTGGTTTTCGGTTGGACGATTCATGCGTCGGGGCCTTGGGCCGATCGTGTTCCCGATTCGGACCGAATTCGTTTTTCGGAGGTCCCGTTGCATGCCGTTTTTCTATTAACGTATAAAAAGGGAGCAATATTTGTGCAAAGAAGAGAATATTTTCTAATTTTGTCAATATGACTGCACTGTATAGCGATATTATTTTCGGCCCGATCCATTCCCGCAGATTGGGTCTGTCTTTGGGTGTCAATCTGTTACCCACTCAATCGAAGTTGTGTAGCTTCGATTGCATTTATTGTGAATGCGGCTGGAATGCCGAACATCCGGGCGCCCGCCGGTTCAATTCGCGCGAGGACGTGCGTACCATGCTCGGAGCGACCCTGCGTCAGATGGTTTCCGAAGGTACGCCGCCCGACGTGATTACTTTCGCCGGTAACGGCGAGCCGACGATGCACCCCGATTTCGAGGCGATCATCGACGATACGATCGTCTTGCGGGACGAAATTTGCCCTTCGGCGCGGATTTCGGTGTTGAGCAATGCGACGCAGATCGGCCGCGAGAGCGTGCGCCGGGCCTTGCGTCGGGTCGATAACAACATCCTGAAACTCGATTCCGCTTTCGACGATACGGTTCGGCTCATCAATAACCCGTGCGGGACCTATTCGGTGGCTGAGGTGGTGAAGAACATGAAACTGTTCGACGGGCAGATGATCCTGCAGACGATGTTCCTGCGGGGCGAGTGCGAGGGCCGCACGGTGGATAACACGACCGAGCGGGAGGTCGCGGCCTGGTTGAAGCTGGTCGAAGAGATCCGGCCCCGTCAGGTGATGGTCTATTCGCTCGACCGCGACACTCCGTGCAAAACCTTGCAGAAAGTCCCCCGCGAAGATTTGCAGGCGATCGCTGCCCGGGTCGAGGCGCTGGGAATCCCCTGCTCGGTGGCGTAACGCAAAGAAGAACGACGGGGGAATTTCAGACCCCTTCGAAGAATTTGTCGATCGGACGTTATTTATTGTCTGTATTATAGAGGGGGCGAAGATTTTATCTGTGTCTTGTTACATTGTTTGCTTTGCTCTCGTTGGCACTTTTCGCATGTGACAAGGGCATCCGGGAGGAAGCGATCGATGCCGAAAATATCTTGGGTAGGTGGCGTGCGGTCGAGGAGCCGGATTACGATTGGGATGATTCGGACGACGATGGAGCCTGTGATGTGCCCATGCTTTGGGGATTATGACTTTCGAACACGATGGACGGGGTGTGGCCGATAACGGGGAGCATTTTGCCTGGAGTCTGACAGGAAGACGGATAACTGTGGATTACGGATTTATTCCGGCACGGCTTACGGTGTCGGAAATTTGCGAGCGGCGAATGGTGTGGAAGGTTCTCGCAACAGAAGCAGGCTCGGTAAAGTATTACGGACGGATCGTTTTCGAGCGGTTGTGATTATTCCGTCGGGAAGAAAAATAAAGCGAGAGGAATCGATTCCTCTCGCTTTATTCGTTGTCGCAGTGTGGTTTATTTCTCCAGCACGACGCTCACTTTTTCGAGCTTCCCGCCCAGCGGGGGCGCCAGCTTCGAAACCGTACAGCGGATATGGCGGATTTGCGGAAACCGGGCATAGAGGGCATCCATGATGTTCATCGACACGCGTTCGATCGTGCGCTGGGTGACGCGCATCTGTTCGCGTACGGTTTCGTAAACCAACAGGTAATTGACCGCTTTTTCCACGCAGTCCTCGCTCGCCACTTCCCCCAGCTCGGCCGTGATCTCCAGATCGACCGTGAAGCGGTTGCCCACTTGCTGTTCCAGGTCGTAACAGCCGTGGAAAGCCCGGAACTCCATCCGGTTCAAAACGATACGGTATTCCATCTTATTCGGCGATTACCAGGTAGTAGTTTTTCTTGCCTTTCTGTACGAGCAGGTATTTCCCGTCGATCAGGTCGCTTTCGGCGATTGCACGCATGGGGTCGGCCACCTTCTCCTTGTTGAGGCTCACGCCGCCGGCCTGTACCATCTTGCGGCATTCGCCCTTCGAGGGGAAGATATCGCTCCGCTCGGCGCACAGCTCGATGAAGGGCAGCCCGATCAGTTCCGCACGGGCGATTTTGTATTGCGGGACTCCTTCGAAAACCTGCAGCAGGGTCTGTTCGTCGAGTTTGCGAAGCGCTTCGGAGGTAGCCCCGCCGAAGAGAATGTTCGATGCCTCGACCGCTTTTTCGTACTCCTCCTGAGAGTGGATCATCACGGTAACCTCCTGCGCCAGCCGTTTTTGCAGGATTCGCAGGTGAGGGGCTGCGTCGTGTTCGGCGATCAGGTCGTCGATGGTCTGTTTATCGAGCAGCGTGAAGATCTTGATGTAGCGCTTGGCGTCCTCGTCGCTGGTGTTGAGCCAGAACTGGTAGAACTTGTAAGGCGACGTATAACGCGGGTCGAGCCATACGTTGCCGCTCTCGGTCTTGCCGAACTTGGTGCCGTCGGCTTTGGTAATCAGCGGGCAGGTGAGGGCGAAAGCCTCGCCGCCGGCCTTGCGGCGGATCAGCTCCGTGCCGGTGGTGATGTTGCCCCACTGGTCGGCGCCGCCGAGCTGCAGTTTACAACCTACGGTTTCGTACAGGTGCAGGAAGTCGTAGGCCTGCACGAGCTGGTAGGTGAATTCGGTGAACGACATCCCTTCGCCTTCGCCGTTGAAGCGTTTCTTTACCGAATCTTTGGCCATCATGTAGTTCACGGTAATCAGCTTGCCGATGTCGCGGATGAAATCCAGGAAGGTGATTCCCTTCATCCAGTCGTAGTTGTTCACCAGCATCGCCGCGTTGGGAGCGTCCGATTCGAAATCGAGCAGCTTGGCGAGCTGTTTCTTGATCGCCTCCTGGTTGTGGCGGAGGGTCTTTTCATCGAGCAGGTTGCGCTCCTGCGATTTGCCGCTGGGGTCGCCGATCATGCCCGTCGCGCCGCCCACCAGAGCGATCGGACGGTGTCCGCACATCTGGAAGTGCTTGAGGATCATTACACTCACCAAGTGTCCGATGTGCAGCGAATCCGCCGTCGGGTCGATGCCCACGTAAGCTGTAGACATCTCTTTCTGAAGTTGTTCCTGTGTGCCCGGCATGATCGAGTGAATCATACCGCGCCATTCCAATTCTTCGACAAAGTTCTTAATTGCCATTTGTGTATTTGGTTTTACTTTATGCTTTATTCTACCTCCAGGTCGAGCGCCCGGCGCAACTCGGCCAGCAGAGGATTTTTTTCGGTCATATACTTGACCCGGTCTTCGAGTTTGATCGGGCGGGCGGCCCGGATCTCTTCGTTGATCGTGACGTCGAGCTCCAGCATACCCTGCACGCCGGACGTTTCGGCGATGCGGAGCAGCAGTTCGGTTTTGTTGCGCAGGATCTCTTCGCGCAGGGCTTCCGACGGAACTGCGATACGGATCACGTGTCCCTGAAATTGCATCCGTTCGAACGCCGCGACGAAGCGCGGACGCATCTCGCGGACGAGCGTGAGGATTTTTTCACGGGTCGTTTCGAGTTTTTCGGCGCTGAGCGGGTCGATGACCGGCTGGGGTGCTGCGGCATGCACGGCGGTTTCTGTATCCGGTTCCGGGGCTGCATCGTTTATCAGCGCCGAAATGGAGATTCCCGATGCGAGTCTGGACTGTACGGGACGGGGACGCGCCGTTTGCGGTTGTGTCGAAACCGGCGTTGCTGCGGCCTGCGTTCGTTCCGGGACCGGCTGAATGGACGGCGTCGGCATTGCGGATGTACGGGCAGCGGCCGATGTCGCCGGAGGTGCGGGATCGGCTGCGGCTTTTGCCGCAGGCGTTGCAGCCGGAGCGGATGCCGCGATTCCGGGCGAAGATTCTGCCGCCGCAGCCGTCGGCCGTTGGACCGTAGCCGGTTGCGGAGCGGGCGCGGGAGCCGTCTGTTGTGTCGATTGCGGACGGGCCGGTGCGGATTGCGCGGGGGCGGTCCGAACCAATTCCGGCAACGGAAGATTTACGGGATCGACGGGGCTATTTTTTTTTTGACCGAGACCGGCGATCTTCATCAGTCCCAGTTCGACGAGCAGCCGTTGGTTGGACGATTGCCTGATTTTGCCGTCGAGGTCCGTGAGCAGCGATATGGCGCCGAAAAGAAATTCGGGAGGGCAGGCGGCCGCCTGCGTCCGGTATCGTTCCATCAGCGTACCGGTAAATTCCAGCAGCCGGAGCGAAGGCTCGTTGCGGGCCACCAGCAGGTCGCGCAGGTGGCGATTGAGTCCCGCCATGAAAGTCTGGCCGGAGAATCCCCGCGCGAGCACGTTGTCGAAAGAGAGCAGCGCCTCGACATAGTTGCCCGACAGGAGCGTTTCGGTCATGCTGAAGTAGGTGTCGTAGTCCAATACGTTGAGCGTCTGGGCCACCTCCTGATAGCGGAGTTCCTGCCCGCAGAACGAAACGGCCTTGTCGAACATCGACAGGGCGTCGCGCATGCCGCCGTCGGCTTTCTGTGCGATCAGGTTGAGCGACTCGTCGTCGGCGGTGATTCCCTCCTGCGAGGCGATGTATTTGAGGTATTCCACGGAGTCCTCGACGCGGATGCGGTTGAAGTCGTAGATCTGGCAGCGGGAGAGGATCGTAGGGATAATCTTGTGTTTTTCGGTGGTCGCCAGGATGAAGATGGCGTGTGCGGGCGGCTCCTCGAGCGTCTTGAGGAAGGCGTTGAAGGCGGCCGCCGAGAGCATGTGGACCTCGTCGATGATGAAGACCGAGTAGCGTCCCACCTGCGGGATGATGCGCACCTGTTCGATGAGCGAACGGATGTCCTCGACCGAGTTGTTCGACGCGGCGTCCAGCTCGTGGATGTTGAGTGAGCGTCCGTCGTTGAAACTGCGGCACGATTCGCACGTGTTGCAGGCTTCGGCCCCTTCGGGATGCAGGCAGTTGATCGCCTTGGCGAAGATGCGGGCGCAGGTGGTCTTGCCCACGCCGCGCGGTCCGCAGAAGAGATAAGCGTGGGCAAGCTGACCGCGCTCGATCGCGTTCTTCAGGGTCGAAGTGATGTGCTTCTGCCCCACGACCGATGAGAAGGTGGCGGGGCGGTATTTGCGTGCGCTGACGATAAAATCACTCATAGCGGAACAAAGATAGTGAAAGCCGGGCGAAATCGGGAAAATTTATTTTCGAAGATTTCCGAGGCGCTTCCTATCTTCTGCAAAGATAGTGAAAGCCTGGTGCTGCGCCAAATTTATTTGCACTTTGTCGGATGGAATATGCGGAATGAAGCGCGACGTATCGTTTTCGAAAATCCGTTCCCCGTACCGGCGATCTGTCCGGTAATTTTCGCAGGTGACTCGCTTCGGTGCGAGTATGCCTCAAGAATAAAGAAAGACGGAAGCCGAAACTCCCGTCTTTCGCAGTGTGTCGCCGCAGGTCGCCTTACTCTTCCATCTGAACCGATCCGTCGGGCAGCACATTGAAGGTAACTTCGTAATACTGGACCGATTTCTTGCCGGCGCTTTCGACGATCTCCTTGCCGTTTTCGGTTATGTTCATACTGAACTCTGCTTTCACTTCGCCGAACGTTTTATTTCGGTCGAGGAATTCGTTGCCCGAAGGAACCGTTTCCTGAATCAGGTAGTCGCCGATGCTCTTGAACGTATAGTTTTCGGGGATCATGGCTTTGGCCTCTTCGTACTGTTTGCGGATGGCTTCGACGTTGATCGAGGCCGGAGTCAGGCCTTTGACTTTTTCGAAATCGAGTTTCCCGCTCAGCCCGCCTGCTTCGTCCTGGTCGGAGATGTTGCCTTTGCCGGGACCGGAGAGCGTGAAGGTCTGCGAGAAACAGTCGCCGGCCTTGTTTACCATTTCGACGAATAAAACTGTCAGGTTATTCTCCAGCTCGTCCGCCTCCATCCAGCGGATTTCATATATTTTCCACTCGTCGAAGTTGATATTCTTTTCGAGAGTTTCGACGATGAGTTGTGTCGCTTCGTCGGAATCCATTTTCGGAGCGCTGATGCCCAGGTTGTTGCATGAAGAGATCAGAGTCGCGATGCAGAGCGATGCCGTAATGGCGAGGATAAGTTTTTTCATTCTGTCTGATTAGATAATTTGGTTTTGTCCTGCAAAGGTAGCCATTTTGTCATTACGATATCGTCCGGGATATGACAAAATCGGACAGGATGGCAGAAGTTGCAGACTTGGCAGATATTTTGCGATAGGTAAGTCAAAGAAATAAATAAAGAAATAAATTAAAAATAATATAATGCACTATGAACATTAATTCTTTAACTATTAAGGCGCAAGAGGCGCTGCAGGCTGCGGTGTCTCTTGCCAGGGAGCAGGGCAATCAGGCCGTCGAACCGCTGCATCTGCTCAATGTGCTCGTGCGCGAGGACGATTCGCTGTCGGTATTTCTGCTGGGGCGTGTCGGCGTAAACGTGCGGGGACTGCGCGGCGAAGTGGAGCGGGCCGTGCGGGGGCTGCCCCATGTTTCGGGAGGCGGCGAACAGTTCTTTTCGCAGGATACGACCAAAGTAATCCAGCGTGCCGTCGATTTTACCAAGAATTTCGGGGACAAGTACGCTTCGGTAGAGCATCTGCTGCTGGGACTGATCGCCGAGCGGGGTACTGCCGCCGATCTGCTGAAAGGCGCCGGGGCGACTGAAAAGGAGTTGCTCGAGGCGATTCGGGTGTTCCGCAAGGGGGCGACCGTCGATTCGCAGACGGCGTCGCAGGAGTTCGATGCCCTGGGCAAGTATGCGATCAATCTGAACGAGATGGCCCGCAGCGGCAAGCTTGACCCGGTCATCGGCCGCGACGAGGAGATTCGCCGTGTATTGCAGATTCTTTCGCGCCGTACCAAAAACAATCCGATGCTGGTCGGAGAACCCGGCGTGGGTAAGACGGCCATTGCAGAGGGTATCGCCCACCGGATCGTGAACGGGGACGTGCCGGAGAACCTGCGCTCGAAGGTGATCTATTCGCTCGACATGGGCGCCCTGATCGCCGGGGCCAAGTACCAGGGTGAGTTCGAGGAGCGTCTGAAGGCCGTCGTGCAGGAGGTGACCGCCAGCGAGGGCGAGATATTGCTCTTCATCGACGAAATTCATACGCTGGTCGGAGCCGGCAAGTCGTCGGGTGCGATGGATGCTGCTAATATCCTCAAGCCGGCCTTGGCACGCGGTGAACTGCGTACGATCGGTGCTACGACCCTCGACGAGTTCCAGAAATATTTCGAGCAGGACAAGGCGCTCGAGCGTCGTTTTCAGAAAGTCATGGTCGATGAACCGACGGCCGAGGATGCGATTTCGATCCTGCGCGGACTGAAGGATCGTTACGAGAACCACCATCAGGTGCGGATCAAGGACGAGGCGATTGTTGCGGCCGTCGAGCTTTCGCAGCGCTACATCACCTCCCGTTTCCTGCCCGATAAGGCGATCGACCTGATCGACGAGGCGGCTTCGAAACTCCGCCTGGAGATGAACTCCGTGCCGGAGGAGATCGATGTGCTGGATCGCCGGGTACGTCAGCTCGAGATCGAGCGCGAGGCGATCCGCCGCGAGAACGACAAGGAGCGTGTCGAGCAACTGACCCATGAGATCGAGGAGCTGGGGGCCAAACGTGCCGAGCTTCGTGCCAAGTGGGAAGGCGAACGGGACGTGCTGAAGAAGATCCAGGAGAACAAGGACCGGATCGAACACCTGAAGATCGAGGCTCAGCAGGCCGAACGGCAGGGCGATTACGGCCGTGTGGCCGAGATTCGTTACGGCAAGATTCAGGAGGCCGAGAAGCAGATCGCGGCTCTTCAGGACGAATTCCGTGCGGCTTCGGCCAGCGGGGCGATGATCAAGGAGGAGGTCGATGCCGAGGATGTGGCCGAGGTGGTATCCCGCTGGACAGGGATTCCCGTTTCGCGTATGCTGGCTTCCGAGCGTGAGAAGCTGCTCCACATGGAGGAGGAGTTGCATCGCCGCGTAGTCGGTCAGGATTTGGCCATTGCCGCCGTGTCGGATGCCGTGCGCCGTTCGCGTGCCGGTTGATTTAAGAAAGGAATTTAAAATGAGAAAAGAATTAA
>OBKR01002285.1_pt1 | contig 14430 bp, 6 predicted proteins | sample 1518991 | NCBI WGS metagenome assembly OBKR01 (sample SAMEA2452117, study PRJEB22498) | human gut metagenome | biome: human feces; feature: human gut; material: feces | place: Australia | collected 2012
ATAATACCCGCCGTTCACACCGCCGCGGCCTGTACCAAAGCCTGCGTCCGTGCCAAAGCCCGCGTCCCTGCCATAATCGCGGCCGCTGCCCGCATCCGTATATTCCGGCTCCCGCAACACGCCGCCCGCCGCAACATCTGCCGCAAAACTCTCCGTTCCTCCGCAGGCACCGTTCAGCCCGCCGCCCGGAACCGCCGCACCGTCCAGCCTTTCCTGCCCCGGTACAAAATCATCGGTCAGCGCCGCCAAATCAACCTTATCCGCGCTCCTCTTGTCCCCCGCCAGCAGCGCGCTCCGCACCGCCCCCACCAGCAGCGACCGCACGCCCTGCTGGTCAAAAAAGCGCACTTCCGCTTTCGCCGGATGCACGTTGACGTCCACATACATCGGTTCTACTTCTAAAAACAGCGCGCACGCCGGATAGCGCGAATTCTCCAGCACGCCCGCATACGCCCCTTTCAGCGCGCCCAGAAGCAGCTTGTCCCTGACCGGGCGGTTGTTGACAAACAGATATTGCGACAGCGTATTGGCTTTGTTATACGTCGGCAGGCTGACGAGCCCCGACAGTTTCATCCCGTCGCGCTCGCCTTTAACCTCCAGCGCATTCTCCGAAAACTCGCGCCCCATGACTTCCGCCGCCCGCCGGAGCCTTGCGTCAAAAAAATCCCCGTTCGCCGCCGGCAGCGCAATCTTCTTCTTTTCGTCAACGTAAAGGTAAAACGCCACTTCGGGGTTCGCCAGCGCAATGCGGCTGATAATGTCCGCGCACGCCCCCGCCTCGGCGCTGTCCGCTTTCAGGAACTTCAGCCGCGCCGGCGTCGCAAAAAACAAATCCCGCACCTCAATCCGCGTCCCCCTGGCGCGCGAACACGGCCGCACCTCGCCCTTCGCCCCGCCTTTGATTTCCAGCTCCCAGCCGTTTTCCGCGCTTTCCTGCCGCGTCGTGATTTTCATCTTCGCCACCGAGGCAATCGACGGCAGCGCCTCGCCGCGAAACCCCAGAAACTGCACATTGAACAAATCGTCCGACGGCAGCTTGGACGTCGCGTGCCGTTCCACCGCCAGCGCCAGGTCTTCCGCATCCATGCCTTTGCCGTTGTCCTCAACCGCAATCAGCGTCTTGCCCCCGGCCTTGAGCGTTACCTCAATCCGCGTCGCCCCCGCGTCCAGCGCGTTCTCCACCAGCTCCTTGACCGCCGACGCCGGGCGTTCGATAACCTCGCCCGCCGCAATCTGGTTGACTAAATTGGATGGCAAAACCCGGATAGACATAGTACGCGTTCCTTTCTTCAACAACTTCGGCAGCCCCGGCCGTACCCAGCCCATACCCGGCCGTACCCAGCCCATACCCGGTCGTACCGCACCCATACCCGGCCGTACTCAGCCCGTACCCGGCCGTACTCAGCCCGTACCCCGGCCGTACCCAGCCCGTGCCCGGCGCTTCCATCGGCTGCCTGCTTAACTTAAGGGCAGTATAGCGTGCCCCGCCCCAACGCCGCAATATGTTTTTGAGATGTCCACAACCCGCCGCGCCTCATCACCTCCCGCGCCCCTCCGCCTGCTCCCCAGACCCCGTAAAAAGTAGTGACAAACAGACAAAAAATACGCTGCATGCCGCATCAGCAAATTAAAAATTCTGAATAATGCAGATAATGCAGACCATGACATTTGACAAGAAATTACGCCCCGGCTGTAAAACACAAAAAAACAGAAGCGCCCGCAAGACGCTCCTGTTTTTTTTATAGCCTGCTCCCGTCATCCGGTACGCTGTTTCTATGCCGCTTTTTCGGCACCGGCTCCGGCTTCTGCCCGCAAGGCCCGTACCTTTTCAATCAGGGCGCTCGTTGACCCGTCATGTCTCGCCACCGCGCACTGAGACGCTGCCCCGCATTGGCCGGCTGCCGCAGTCCCGTTCCGAGCCGCTCCCGCGCCGCCGTTTTGCGCCGCGCTGCCCTCAAGCTCCGGCAAAATCTTCAGCGCCAGCTGCTTGCCAAGCTCGACACCCCACTGGTCAAACGAATCAATCTCCCAAATCACGCCCTGCGTATAAACCTTATGCTCATACATCGCAATCAGCATGCCGAGCGCATACGGCGTAATTTTCTTCAGCAGGAACATATTGGACGGGCGGTTGCCGTCAAAGCTCTTGTTGAGCTTGAGTTTCTCAATCGCCGCTTCGTCCTTGCCCGCGGCGCGCAGTTCCGCCGCCGCCTCGTCGGGCGTCTTGCCTTTCATCAGCGCCTCCGCCTGCGCCAAAACGTTGGCGAGCAGAATTTCGTGATGCTTGCCGATTTCGTTGTGCGACACCGCCGGAATGATAAAGTCTACCGGCACCGGCTCGGTTCCCTGGTGCAGAAGCTGGAAGAACGAATGCTGCACGTCGGTTCCCGCCCCGCCGAACAGCGCCGGCCCCGTCGCGTAATCGGTAATTTTGCGGTTGTCGAGCCGCACCGACTTGCCGTTGCTCTCCATGTCGAGCTGTTGCAGATACGCCGGCAGGAACTTCAAATACTGGTCATACGGAATCACCGCATACCGGTGGATATTGTAATAGTCATTGTACCAAATCCCCAGCAGCGCCATAATCACCGGAATATTCTGCTCCAGCGGCGCGGTACGGAAATGGTTGTCCATCGCCTCGGCGCCGCGCAAAAGCTCATGAAAATTCTCGTATCCGACCGCAATCGCAATGGAAAGACCGATAGCCGACCACAGGGAGTAACGCCCGCCGACGAAATCCCAGAACTCAAACATATTGTTGACGTCAATGCCGAATTCCGCCACCGCCTTGGCGTTCGTCGAAAGCGCGACAAAGTGGTTGGCAACCGCCGCCTCGCCCAGCGCTTTGACCAGCCAGTCGCGGCAGGTGCGCGCGTTGGTCAGCGTTTCAATCGTCGTAAAGGTCTTGGACGCGACGATAAACAGCGTTTCCTCCGGGTTAACCTGCCCCAAAACTTCCGCACACGCCGTGCCGTCAATGTTGGAGATAAAATAGCAGTTGATGTCTTTCGCCCAGTATTTCTTGAGCGCCGCCGTTACCATATACGGCCCCAGATCCGACCCGCCGATGCCGATGTTGACGATGTTGGTGAGCTTTTTGCCCGTTGCGCCCTTAAACGCCCCGCTGCGCACCGCGTCCGAAAATTCTTTCATCTTCGCCTGCACGCGCAGGATTTCCGGCATAACGTCAACGCCGTCGACCGTTACCGGCCTGCCCGAAAAATTGCGCAGCGCCGTATGCAGCACCGCGCGGTTTTCGGTAACGTTGATTTTCTTGCCCGTAAACATATCCTCAATCCGGTCTTTTAAATTATGCTCGCGCGCCAGATTAAACAGCGCCTCCAGCACGCCGGCGTCAAAACGGTTTTTGGAATAGTCGTAGGTCAGATCCCCGAGCGTCAGGGTATATTTTTGCGCCCGCTCGCCGTCCGCGGCAAACAGGTCATTCATTTCGGTTCCGGCAAAACGCTTGTACTCGGTGAGCAGCGCCGCCACGGCATCAGATACTGCCATAATGTAGCCTCCTAAAAATCAAGTATGTCATCGCTCCGGCTCCAGCGCCCGTGAACGTTTCGCCCACTGCAGCGCCGCCGCCCGTGCCCCGTTGCCCTCGCTCCGTATGCACCGCCGCAGCCGCCCGCGCCACCGGCCATCGCGTTAATGCCCGGAATATACGCCCCCGCCCGCCGCCTGTCAAGCTTTTCACCGCATTTTTCCCACATTTCCGCTGCCGCCCGCAACGGGCCGCCCCGACCCCAACGAGCCACACCGCCCGCCAACGAGCCACACCGCCGCCAGCGCCATATCCGCCGCCAGCGCCATATCGCCCGCCAGCGCCACATCAAAAGTGCCCGCCAACCCGGTCGGCAGTTTCCGGACCGCAAAAACGCCGTGCCCGCCCTCCCGAAACACGGCGTTAAACACAATCCTGCACAACGTCAGAAATTGATTTTCAGCCCGGCAAGCCCGTTCCAGCCTGTACGCCCGCCGTCCCGGCGCATCACCTCGGCAAAGAGCGAAGCGTCGCCGTTGCTGCTCTCAAAGCCCAGGCCGTATTCGGCATAAGGCTCAATTTCCATATCCGGAAGGTGAACGCCGTTCGCGGTAACGTGCTGGAGTCCGGTTCCGGTATAGACATACCTCCCTTTGGCATAAACCTGCAGCTCGTCATTAAACGCCTTTTCAATCTTCAGCCCCGGCGCCAGCTCGTACATTGACAGTCCGTCAAACGCGACTTCCGCATTTTTGCCGGTCGTATAATCTTCGGCATCGGCATAAGTGTATGTGGCATAGAAGTTCGGCTGCACCGTCCACCCATTGCCTAAGACGCAATTATATCCGAATTTGGCGCCGATACCGCCGAGCCAGGCGTCAAACTTGCCGTTCTTGTCAAAATCATTGGCTTTTTTGCGGGCATATCCGGCATTCGCGGTAATTCCCCAAAAGGCGCTGCCTTTATAGAAATTCGCCCCGGCTCCCAGATACCAGACATCTTGTTCAATTTTGCTGGTAGAAAACTCGGCCTCGCCGTCGGCATACGCCCCGTATGCCGAATAAACTGCCGCCACGCCGTTACTGTATGTTTTGACGCGGCTGTCCGCACCTGCTATCACGCCGTTAAACCGCGCGTCCGCGCCGTGATAATTCTTAAACTCCAAATCGTCAGACGAGGCAAACGGCTTGACCCACGCGCCGCCCCCGGCCTCTGCCGCGCCCTTGCGAAACGCCGTCCGGTCTGCGTCTGCAAGCACCCGGCTGTAAATTTCATCGTTCAGCACGCCGATAGACGCAACAACCGCCATGCCGGATTCCAAAACTTCCGGATTGAATTTATCTTTTCGTTCCCGCCGCGTAAACGTAAATTCTCCGTTCTCGGGCAGATATTCGACGTCATAATTGTAAACCGGACCGGCGCTCTCGGCAATCTGCGAAGCCACCTGTCCCGCCAAAATATTGTTATCGGCAAACATAACGTGGGTCGTTTCTGCCTCGCCGTCCGACAAAACGTCCAGCGACTTGACCTCCACCCGCGCCAAATCACCCGAAACCTCTTCGGCGCTCATCTCGCCCATTTTCACGTTTTCCAAATCCACATTCACATTGTAAATATCCAGCTTGCCTCCGTTCAGAGCCAGATTTTTCAACTGCAGCCGCTCAAGCCCCAGCGACAAGATGTTGACCAGCCCGCTGTTGATTTCCAGACTGTTGCTGCCGTTGCCGATAAGGTTTCCGCTGGCAATATTGGTAACGCTGACCGGCGCGTCGGAAAGGCCGCTGACAATCTCTGCGTTTTTAATCTCCCCGTTTAAGGTGATTTCCCCGCTGCCGTCCCCGGACAGAACCAGCTTCCAGCCGTCTTCGCTGCCCGTGAAACCGTCGTCAGACACGATGTTGCCGCCGTTAAGAGTTTCCAGCGACAATGTTTTTCCTTCGTCCATATATACGGCGTTGCTCTCGCCTGCTGCAAAATTTCCCGAAAAGACAGAAACGCCGCCGTCCGCACGAACAGTCAAATCGCCTTCAGAATAAATGGCACCGCCGGCAGAAGAAGCCGTATTGCCTTTAAAAGAACTGTTTTCAACAACCATACCGTCGCCACGATTAAAAATAGCCCCGCCAAGCTGACTCTCATTGCCCTCAAACTCTGAGCCGGAAATAAGCACTTTGTTTGCTGCTGTTTCCCACACGGCAACAGCTCCGCCTAACGTCCCCTTATTGGCGATAAAAGCACTGTTCGCCACGCTCATATCAGATCCGGAAACCCAGTCAGATATCGCTCCGCCATAATCTGCCGAATTGTTCTCAAATCTGCTGCTTTCAACAGAAACGCCATAATGGCTGATATTTGAAATTGCACCGCCGTCTTTAGCACCGTTTCCAACAAAATTGGTATCCTCAACTTTCAGCTGTTCAGCACGACTTGCCAGAAAAATCGCACCGCCGTTTTTTCCGTTATTATTCCTGAACTCGCTGTTGCTGATTTTACTGAGCTTGCTCTCATTATAAATTGCACCGCCGTTGCTCTCGGAAACATTATTGATAAAAGATGCGGAAATTTGCCCTATCATACGATTATTTCTAATAGCCCCGCCGGAATCAGAGTTATTTCCGATAAAATTCCCCGCAATATCATTTATCTGCCCTTGATTATAAATTGCACCGCCCGCAATGGAAGCGCTGTTTTCAATAAAAGTACCGTCAATATCGGTAATTTCGCCGCTGTTCATAATCGCTCCGCCAAACGCCCCTCCGGAATTTTTAATAAAGGCGCTGTCGGTAATCTGAGAAATATGCCCGCCGGAAGTATTATTAAGCGCACTCCCGTTTTCGTTTTTATTACCTATAAAAGCCGTACTTTTGATGCTCATCTCACCCGAATTATAAATTACCGCATGCGAACCGTTGTCATTATAGAAAACTGTATTAACGACATCTGCCGTTCCTTCGTTAAGCATTCCCCCCAGAGAAACTGTGCCTCCCCATTTCTCGCTTGTCACGTTCCCGGCAAAACCATTGAAACTCTTGTCCGCAACCGCATATTTCGTTTCGCCGTCAGCATCAATAAATTCAACAAAATTTCCCGCAACGGGTTTTTCTTCTGCAATCCGATAGCCATTCCCGATATTTTTCAGTGTCAGCTTTTTCCCGTCTTCTGCATAAAAAACGCTTTTGCCGCCATTATTGGAAATAGCATTGCCCTGGCCGTCAATAACGACATCTGTTCCGACAAGGTTGTCTATTCCGTCAGTTTCCGTAATGCTGATATCTTGATTAAGAGTAATGCTTTCGTCTCCGCCCGCCAGCGCCGCGGCAAACTCCGCGCCGCTGCTAACCTCTGCCGCCTGCGCCGCACATACCGGCAAACCGGCCGCAACCATTATTGTCAAACCAATCTTTCTGCTCATGCGATTTTCCTTCCTTAAGTTCCTGTTGCGTATATTAAACGACCGTTTAATTTCAGCGGTTTCATCATCTGTTTTTTTGAGGAAAATCAAAAGCCTAATTTCCAAAAAAAATAGACAGTTGTTGAGGATTTTAAACGGTCGTTTTAATTCAGCAGTTTTCTTTCCTGGTTAATTTTTTTTAACTGTTTATATTTTAAAGAAAAAATTGACAAATGACTTATCCTAAAGTATATGAATTAAAACGACCGTTTAAAATCCTCAACTGCATCTTTCTCCACCCGCGCCACTCCCCCTCTGTTGCCGCGCCATATCTTCCCCCGCCCTTCCCACGCCTCCCATTCCCAACCCCTTGCTCCGGCAAACTTCCCCCCGCACCTCCCATTCCCAGCTCCTTGCTCCGGCAAACTTCCCCCGCCCCTCCGTCCGAACCGCGCGTTAACCCGGCATTAACCCTCTCCGTGCTATCATAACGGCAAATCTGTTTTTTGAAAGGATGACAAAAATGGTAAAACCCGTTAAAAAGAAACCCGCTGCCCCCAAGGCACCCAAAGCAGCGTTGAAAAAAGCGCCGAAAAAAGCCCCCGCGCGCCCTGCCCCAATTCCGGCGGCAGCCCACTCACACGCCGCAACCTCGATTTCGGCGGCGGAAAACGCGGCCGAAAGCGAGACTTTAGCAGCAGCCCAGCTGCCCCCCGAGGGCTCGTCCGACGCGCTTTCCCCGGCTGCCGGCAATGCCACGCCCGTCCCGGCGTCCAGAGCCCCGGTGCGCGAAAAAATCAAAAAGCTTCCCGCCGCAGCCAAAGCCGCGCCGAAAAAAATCGTCGAACGCACGTTGGAGACAACGCTGAAAACCGTGGAAAAAGCCGCCGAGACCGAAGCGCAGAAAGCTGCCAGAAAAGCCCTCAAAGCAACGGCAAAAGCGCGCAAGGCGCTAAAAGCGATGACCAAGGCCAAAAAGGCTGCCCGCCGGGCGGAAGCGGAAGCCGCCGCGCTTAACGGCGCGTTCCCGAAAACTGCAAATGCAGTCCCCGCTGCGGATGCCGCCACAGCTCCCGCCGATACAATGTCTGCCCGTGTCAAAAAGCTGCCCGTCGGCGCCAAAGCCGCCGCAGCCGGCATCAGGCAGGCCACCACTACCGCCGCCAAAAAGGCCGCCCGCGAAATCAAACAGAAACTGAAACAGATTCTCCACTCCGCGGAAGAAGAGGTCTTCTATTACGAACGCCGCCAGATAATCCTGCTTACGGTGGTTTACGCCGCCATTGCCTGCCTGGTTTGGGTTCTGACCCGCTGTATGCTTTGTGCCGGACTGTTCACAAGCTGGGCGCTGGTCGTCTTTATGACTGTAGTCATGGCGCTGTCGCTCGCGGCTCTCGCCTCGGTCGTCTTCGTGCTGATATTCCCGCAGAAGCTGGCCGTCGTAACCAACGAAGGGATAAAAATCGACCACAACGCTTTCCTGAAATGGAGCGACGTCGCGCTGGCCGAAGAAAAATATACCGGCTGGCTGACCCGCCGCCCGATAATCGCCCTGCATCTCGTTCCCGGCGCCGAATACCGCCTGACATTTATGCAGCACCTGTGCCGGCATAACGTGTTCACGCCGTTTTCCATCCCGCTTTACGCGATGGTTCCGGAAGACGCCGCCAAAATACGTACGCTCGTTAAACGCTACGCGGAATATAAGGACAGCCGGGACTAGCCTTGACCGGGCTTAATCCCCGCCTTTTCGCCGCCGATGCGGCAATGCCGGAACGCCCCCGCACCCCGGCATTTTTTATGCGCGGCAAATACCGCTTCCCGTCGCACGCCGCCATACCCGTGCCGCTGCCCGTACCGCTGGCACCGCTCACAACCTCTCCGCCACAAAAAAGACAAAAAGGACAAAAAAAGCTTGCATTTAGCAAAACTTTGCGATATACCTTTTTCATAAAGAAAACAATTATGTCGAACAATTAATCTAAAATTTTTATGAAAAGAATAGCATTAGGCGTCTTCTCTCAAGAAAACGCAACAGAAAACATGTTGGAATATGTCAGACGCAATCATGAGCTTGAAGCTATGGAGCAATGGCGGATACTCAAGCGCCCCGGCGCAAAGAAAATCCTCCTCGAATATGTCAGGCACGGCGGCTTGCTCTGCTACGGCGTCGAGTACATCATCTTTCGCCTCTGGCCCAAATCCGACACGGCGGAAATTATGCTGGAATACGCCAAAAACGGCATACTGCCCGACGTAAAGTTTCTCCCCCGGCTGTTTAAGCTGCCTGACGCAAAAGAGATTTTTCTTGAATTCGTCAAACACAACCCAGACGGCCTCCGGGAAAAAGTCCAGCTCCAAATCCTCAACCGGCCTTACGCTGACGAGATAATGCTGGAATCCGTCAAACGCGGCGGATGGCTCTGCTATGATGCCCAAGTCAGAATGTTCGACCAGCCCGATGCAGGGAAAATCTTCCTTGAATATGTCAGACACAGGCATGAACTCTGCTACGGCGCTCAAGTCAGAATCTTTGACTTGCCCGACGCGGGAAAAATTTTTCTGGAATATGTCAAGCTTGGAAAGCCTCTCTGCTTTGATATCCAGCTTCAGATTTTCCAGCTGCCCAATGCAGGGGACATCTTTCTTGAACACGCCAGACACGGATGGTCGTTTTATGACGAACCCCTGAACCGGCTCTTTAGGCTGCCCGGCGCAGGAAAGATTATATTTATGTACGTCAGACAAAGAAAGATAGACGGCGTAAAAGAGATAGTCAGAGCTTTCAGACGGCGTGCGTAAGAAACGTCTTTAAACCGAAAAGCGGCTGTTCCTTTATGGAGCAACCGCTTTTTTTATACCAGCAACACAGCACGGCCATGCTTCCTCCAGCCGCAGCCGTCGCCGCCCACACGCCCGTAGTACAGCACTGCCCATGGCGCCGCCATACCCGTGCGCTGCTCTAGTCGCTCTCTTCGCCCGTATCGCTGATACTGCCCGTATCGCTGATACTGCCCGTGTCGCTGACACTGCCCGTGGCGCCGGCATCGGCAATCCCTTTAACCACGCGTTCCAGCACGCCCTGCATTTTGGAAATCACGATGCCGTAGTTGGTAACCTTAACGCCCTGCCGTGCGCATTCGTTAATCCGCCGCCGCACTTCCGCGCGGTTCAGCATACAGCCGCCGCAGTGCACCACCAGCGCGTAATCTTCCAGATTATCGGGAAAATCCGCGCCCTGCGTCCACTCGAACTTCAGTTCCCTGCCGGTATATTTTTTCATCCAGTTCGGAATTTTGACCCGCCCGATATCGTCGCAGGTAACATGGTGCGAACACCCTTCCGCAATCAGCACCCTGTCGCCGTCTTTGAGCGTGTCAATCGCTGCCGCGCCTGCCAGCTGCGCCGCGAAATCGCCTTTATAGCGCGCAAACAGGGTCGAAAACGTCGTCAGCCTGATGTCTTCCGGCACCGCAGCCGCCACTTCCCTGACCGCCTGGCTGTCGGTAATGACCAGCGCCGGTTTTGCCGCCAGCCCCCGCAGCATATCCGTAACTTCGCTTTCCTTAACCGTCAGCGCCATCGCTCCGGCATCCAGCACTTCGCGCAAAACCTGCACCTGCGGCAGTATCAGCCGCCCTTTCGGCGCCGCCAGGTCAATCGGCACCACCAGCATCACCAGGTCTTTCGGCTTAATCAGGTCCGCTGCCAGCGGCGGCTCGTGCGCCAGCGGTTCCAGCACCTCGGCCATACGCCGTTTCAACGCGTCGATGCCCTCGCCGGTCTTTGCCGAAACTGCCACCCCGTCATAAAGCTGCATCACCGCCCGGTCAAATTTGCCAAGTTGCCGCTCGTCGCAGAAATTAAAAACCGGAATAAACGGAATGCGCTTCTCCACCAGTTTGGAAAGCTGTGTTTCGTTTTCTTTCGTAAGGCCGTCCCTGCCGATAACCAACAGTACCATATCCGCGCGGCGCAGGATTTTCTTTGCCGCCTGCACGCGCTGCCGCCCGAGCTCGCCTTCGTCGTCCAGACCCGCCGTGTCATAAAAGCTGACCGGCCCGACCGGTATCAGCTCATACGCTTTCGCCACCGCGTCGGTCGTCGTCCCCGGTTCGTCGGAAACAATCGACACCTCCTGCCCGACGATGCGGTTCAAAAGCGTCGACTTTCCCGCGTTGCGGTTGCCGATAATCGCCACCGTCAGCCGCATCCCCGCCGGTACGTTTGTATTCAGTTCTGTTCCCATAGTCGTCGTCCTTTCGTTAAAATTGTTTTCTCGCCGCCAGTTGCCTGTGCACCGTCATCTCCATCTCCGGCCCCGGGTGCCTGTGCACCGTCATCTCCGGCCCCGGGTGCCTTCCGGCCCGTCCCGGCTTCCGCATTTTTCATTCCCGCCAGCCGGCCAGCGCCTTGTCAAAATCCACCCGGTCCAGCCGCTCCGGCAGCACCATGCCGTTCTTATGCCGGTCTGTAAACAGGACTGTGAGCGGCGCATAAAACTTCCCGTATGCGGCAAACCACGGCCAGACCGCCCCCGGAACATTCATTTCCCCGGCATTAATCCGCACCACGCGCAGCCCCGCCTTCTGCAGCTCCCGTAACGCCAGACGGTTATATACCGACAGCGGCGAATACGGCGCTTCAATGCTCACCAGTACCGGCACCGCCGCGTTGCCTTTTTCAGCCATACCGACGTCCGTCTCGCCGTTCTCAACCATACCGACGCCCGTCTCGCTGTTCTCAGCCATATCGACGTCCGTCCCGCTGTTCTCAGCCATATCGACGTCCGTCTCGCTGTTCTCAGCCACACCGATGCCCGTTCCGGTACCTGCCCCCGCTCCGGCCAGCGCCAATCCGCCTGCCGCCAGCAGATACCACACGGCCGCCGCAAACAGCCAATGCCGCTGCACCCGGTTAAACAGCTCCAAGCTTCTCTTTTCCGAACGCGTATGCTTAATTGTTTCTGCCACTGCCTGCGGAAAAGCATACCACAACACAAACAGCAGTACCAGCCCGACCGCCAGCCCCAGCGCCGCCGCGCCGCCGAAACAACCGGCCGTCAGCCAAAGCAGCCCCGCCGCGTATACGCCGGTATAAAAAGCGTTAAACCGCCGCAGCACCGGCACCCGCAGCCATGCCGCAGCTCTCTGCCCCCACAGCTCCGCCGCTGTCAGCACTGCCAGCGGCAGCACCATAATTCCAAGCCAGATGCACCCCAGCCCCGCCGTCAGCTCCGCCCATGCCGGCGCCAGCCAGACACCGCCCGCCGCCTGTACCAAACTTCCCGCCGTGCCTCTCAAAAATTCCGCACCAGCGGCAAAACTCCCCTCCGCCGCGCTGCTCCATATTTCCGCGCCGTCCGCAAACAGCCCGCTCAGCGCCTCCGCTTTCAGCACCGTCGGAAACGCCGCCGCCAGCAGAACCGTAAACAGCCCGGCCAGCCAGCCGCGCCTGAATATTTTTTTCAACGGACGGAACAAAGCAAAATCCATATATCCGAGCGCTTCCGCCCACAGCGGCAAAATCACCGCCGCCGCTCCCGCCGCCAGCCACGGGTTATAATACAGCGCGCCGAAATATGCCCCCCGGTATCCGATGCCCAGCAGTGCCAGTCCCAGCGCTGCCCCCGCCGCATACCGGCAGAAAATCCGCCGCCGTTCCGCCCTCTCCCGCAGCTGCCTTGCCAACCGCAGGAACAAGCCGAAAATTCCCGGCATCAGATTCAGCAGCAGCCCGTAGGCAAACAAAGTGCCCCCTGTTGCCCGTGCCGCTGGCACTGCCCGGGGTACGACCGTCATTTCAGTAACCGTCCCCGGCGCCTTACGCCCCCGGATACCTTCTCCCGCCGCTGTCTCCGTTGCCCGTGCCGCTGGCACCACTTCCCCTGTTGCCTGTGCCGCTGGCACCGCTGCCACTGTCATAACCGTCCGCAGCACCTCGCTGTCATCAAACGACGCGCTGAGCGCAACCTCCTGCAACGGCAGCTCCGTATCCCTCCCGGTGCCGTCCGCAACGCTGCCGCCCGCAACAGCAGCCTCTGCCGCGCCGTATCCCGCATTTTCTCCGCTGCCCGACCGTGCGTCAAATGCGCTGCGCCCCTTTTCTCCCGCCTTTTCTCCCGCCCGTTTTCCTGCCCGCACGTCAAATGTAACGCGGGCATAGCCGTCGCCAAGCTCGTAACGGGGATTGACAAAATTCGTCCCGGCCGCGTCTTCCGCCATTGCCGCCATATTGCTCACCCTGCGCGACAGGGCAAACGTCGCCGTCAGCGTTCCCTTTTCCCGGTCATAAACCAGCTTCTCCGCCCGCGCGTGCCGGCTCTCTGCCGGCGGCAGATGCGCAAACCCCTGCGTAACGTAGTTGTAATGTATGGAATCTTCCGCTTTGTCCGAAGCCCGGAGCGTCAGCCCGTGATGTGTCGCCGCCGCCTGACAGGTTCCGTCCGCCGTGCAGAGTTTGAAATGCAAATCCCCGGCAATATGCATCGCCTTCCCCGTATCCGCCCGCGTAAACTCCAGCGGAAAACGGATATGCCCGGTAAGCACGCGCCTGGCCACCCCGCCCTTTTCCACGCCGTTCGCCAGCGGCGCATACATGCGGAAAGATTTGATGTTGCGGCTGCCCATATTGCCCGTGCCGCCGGTACTGCCCATATTGCCCGTACCACTGATACCGCCCGTGGCGCTGCCACCGCTGCCGCCGTCCTCGCGCAGCACAAAAGCCGCCCGGTTTTCCGGATTAAGCAAATCGCCGCTGACATACATCCCGTCCGGCACATAAATTTCCGCCACGCCGCGGATGGTTTCCTTATCGCCCGGACGCGCCGTATCCAGCAGCAGCCTCGCCTTAACGCCGCCGCCGGCTTCCACCGGCTTTTCGCCCGCACCGTCGCTGTATGAAGGCATCTTCCGCAGCGCGCGCCAGAACCCGCCGAAATCCAGCTCCAGCAGTGCCAGCACCATTTCGTCGGTATTCAGGTCTTCCGGCGAGATATAGTTCTTGTCGCGCCGCCGCACCGGCTCGCCCAATGCGCCGGGATCATATTCCAGATACTTGTACGGACGGTACCGCACCTGATATTCCCCCGCCGCCGACTGCTTGCGCAGGTCTGTCTCTTCCGGCGCAAATTCTCCGTCCTCTGCCACAATCGGCGCATCTTTCGGCAAAATTCCCGCCGCCTTGATATTATGTTTCAGCCGTGCCACCGCATAGTCGTATTTGCGCTTCCAGCTGACGAAAAAGCGGATTCCGCTTTCCAGCGTTTTCAGCGTTCCTTCGCCCGCCGTCGGATATACCCGGCTCAAAAACCCGGTTAAATCGCCGTCAAGCGCCTCCCCTGCAAAAACCTTGTCGACAATAAACGGCAGCAGCGCCAGTTTGGCCAGTTCGTTGTCGCTCCGGATAATCGGCTCCGGCGTTTCGCCCTCACTGCCCGTATCGCCGCCGCCCATTTCGCCGCTGCCCGCATCACCGCCGCTTGCCGCCGCGGTCAGGTCGCGCACCGGAAGAGGAAGAGAGTGTGGCTGTCACGGAAAGCGAGACC
>OBKR01002295.1_pt1 | contig 14391 bp, 11 predicted proteins | sample 1518991 | NCBI WGS metagenome assembly OBKR01 (sample SAMEA2452117, study PRJEB22498) | human gut metagenome | biome: human feces; feature: human gut; material: feces | place: Australia | collected 2012
GAATCTGCCGGCCGGACGGCGAGCATCGTCACCGCCGCAATTTTGGCAAGTTCCCTTGACGAAATTGTGCCGAGTCCCGCCCTTCCCGTTCCCGGCACGGGCACCCTGCGCATCACCGCCATATACCTGATGCAGCCCTTCTCGTTCAGCCGCTGAGCCCGGAGAATTTCCGAAGCAATTTCTTCGCGGGTATGCTCCCTTCCGACAGGCTCTATGCAATAATACAAATCGAGTCCGGCCGCAACGATTGCTTCCAGAGTGCGCTCCCGCGTACAAACGGAGATTCCGGAATCCGTTCCCTCGCGCAGCCGGACAATATGATAAGCCCCCGTCGCGCCGCTTTCCCGCAATTTTCGCGCATAATCCTCCCCGAAATCCCCCGTGTTTACCACCAGACGCATTTTCTCCGGCAATACCTTGCGGACCGCCCGCACCGTTTTCAGAAGTTCCGCGCGGGGATATTCTTCCGTCGTCATCAGAAAAAGGTCGCTGATTTTCGGCGAAGCAATCTCACGTGCCCGGGCAGCGGCTCCTTTCGCAAAAAGGGTAAATCTCTCACCGACGACAAAATGCGAAGCCGCCATCGAGCAGAACGCGCAATTCCCCCGACAGGGATTTGCGTCCAACCCGATCTGGCAGAATACATACCCGCGCCGGAAAGTCGCCCGCGCATACCTTTCGGATTCGGCAAGAAGCCGATAAAACTCCGGAGAATATACGTCCGTCGCCAGCAGACGTAAAATTTCTTCCCGGTTCAGTCTTTGCACGGAACTTGTCAGCATATCTCAAATTGCACCCCCGTTTTTTCCAATACCTCCCCCGCTCTTTCCCGCAGAGAAAATTTCCCGGCCGCCAGTAAAATGAGAAAATCCCCCTCTTTTTCCGTCGGCTGAAAGCGTGCTTTTCCGTCTATGAACTCGTACACGGTATAGCCTTTCCCCTCCCGGCTGACCACTCCTTTGATGCGGTGACAAAATCCGGACAAACTTTCGCCGAGCCGAAACAACATTTCATCGGACAAAGTTTCTTTCAGCAAAACTTTGAGTTTCTGCACCGTAATGTCTTCCAGATACGGAGGCAGAATCCGTTCCTTCACCGGAAAACCGCCGCCCGGCATACGGGCGCCGACCGTAAGGTGAACGGGGGCATCAGGATTGATTTCCCGCAGGGCTTTTTCCAGCCGCGCACAATCCCCTGTACCTGCCAAATCTGTCTTATTGATCAGAATTATATCCGCCGCCGCGATCTGCATTTTCACGGCGTGCACCGTATAAAGCACTTTTTCCGCGTTCCGCGCGTCCGCGAGACAAACCGCCCCCGCAAAACGAAACCGACCTTTTCTGCACTCGCACACATACGAAAACAATTTTCGCATCTGAAAGGGATTGGAAAAGCCCGAAGTTTCAACAAGAATCCTGTCAAATGCCCCGTCCGCCAAGGACAACATTGTCTCCACAAACTTTTCGCTGCGGCAGGAACAGAATACCGAGCCGCCAAAGATACTCTCTACCCGCACAGCGCTTCCCGACAGCAGAAGTCCGTCCACATCCTCGGCTCCGAAATCGTTGACAAGCACGGCATTTTTCCCGGGATGTTCCGAAAGAAAATTTTTCACAAAAGTGGTTTTACCGCTGCCGAGATAACCGAGTACAAACAGGACATCTGTCATTTAAGCTTTGCCTCGATTTCTTTGCTCAACTCATCCAATCCGGGAATGATGGACGAATATTTCAGTTCGCCGTTGATAAGCATACAGGGGAGCTGTTTTATCCCCATTTTCATCACGCGCGCGATATTCTCCCGGACGGTGAATTTATATTCTACCACATCAATGCGGTCGCCGTATTTCTCCTTTGCGGCGTTGGCCGTCCCCATCATATAGGTGCAGGCCGCGCAACTGGAAGAGTCGATCGTGAAAACTTCCAGAAGCGGCTTTTTCAAATGTGCGTAGTCGGGGATGACGATGTCAAACTTACTGTAATCCGTCGCTTCGTAATTTTTGACAAGTTCTTTCACCTTATCGAATTCCAGAACGGCCTGCGCCACTCCGATGGCGTTTTCCACAGGCACGTCATAGGGCATGTCACAACCGGGAGATACGATCAGATTATGATTTCTGTCCTCAATCCCTTCCAGTAATTCCACCGTGTATTTCATGTTGTCCTGTTGGGAACCGTGCAACATTACCGTGGTCAGCGGTATATTGCCCCCGACGGCGACATTATATTTTTCCGTAACCGGACGAATGCCGGAAATACATATATTCTCATCCACGGAAATACAGTCAGGGCCGGTCTGGCACATGCTTTCCACATTCCGCGTAGCATCGCCGCAGACAAAAAAGGAAGTGTACGCCCCCGCTTTGCGGATCTGCGCAAATATTTTCGTATACGGCTCCGATAAAAATTCCCCGAAATGGTCCGAACTGATCTGTGAAACGAGCGGGTCTACCACGGCGATCACATCCATGCCCGCCCCGATATACAATTCCGCTTCCCGCACGATAAACTCCGCACAATAATCGATCAGCTTCTGCACATATTCCGGCTCATCGAACATATCCATGAAAATTTCCGTACCGCGCAGATGAGACGCCAGAGTAAAGGGCCCGCACACCAGGCCATACAAAGCGGTTGTTTCTCCGATACTTCTTTTCAATCGCTCCATCGTGCGCAGAATCATGGGCAACCGTCCGCTGTCTTTGGTCGGCATTTTACAACGGCAGGGAATCAGTCTGGCTTCCGCATACGGATGTTCCCGGACGGTAGGCGGAGTGTCTTCCGCCCATTGCAGACCGCATCCGAGAATTTCCGCCTCGATCTGCAGATCGAACATTACCGGCTGACCGTCCGGCCGGTATAATCTGTTTACCTGCAAGAGGGCTTCATAAAGTTTGTCCTCCTGCGTAAGCACTTCGACAGCCGTCGCGCCGATCAGCTTTCCCGCGTGAATCCCGGCAAACGGTACCCATGCCGGACGCTCCACCCGTTTATGATTAAGAATATCGAATATTAATTGTTTCCCCATATTTTTCCCTTTTATTTCTTTTTCAGGCTCAGAAAAAAGGCAGCCTTTCAGCCGCCCCTCCTCGTTACGATCAGGCAAAATAGGATCTGGCCTTTTCCGCCGCGCTTGCCGCATCCGACGTATAGGCGTCCGCCCCGATTTCATCCGCAAACGCCTGCGTGACTGGTGCGCCCCCGATCATCACCTTCACCCGATCGCGCAGCCCTGCCGCTTTCAGCGCTTCTATAATATCCCGTTGATAGAGCATCGTCGTTGTTAGAAGCGAAGAAAGGCAGACGATATCCGCATTATATTCTTTCACCGCCTGCACCACTTTGTCCGCATCGCAATCCACGCCCAGATCGATCACGCGGATCCCCGTGCCCTCAATCATCATTTTAACGAGATTTTTGCCGATATCGTGCAGGTCTCCTTTCACCGTACAGATCACCGCCGTGCCGACGGGCTCGACGCCTGATTCCGCCAGCGCGGGTTTCAGCACTGCCAACGCCGCATTCATAGCACGCGCCGCAATCAGTACTTCCGGCACAAAAATTTCATTGTTTTTGAATCTCTCGCCGACAATTCCCATCCCCACGATCAATCCCTGCGTGAGAATCTCTTTCGGCGCAGTTCCCGCCGCCAGCTCGTCAGACACCAACGCCGCAAGATCTTTTGCTTTTCCGCGCTGCAACAATGCAGACATTTCCTCAAATTTAGCCATATACTGCCTCCTGCTTTCTTATCATTCCGTCTCTATTATACACCTTTCTTTCCGCCTTGAAAATGGGTTTACTTGTTACAAACAGGTAAAATCTTGCTTTTCCCTTCCGCAAACGATCAAAAAAGCTATTGATATCGATGATTAGAAAACAGAGCAAAAATTCTGGACAGCGGATACCAGAGCAAAGCCACCGTCACCGCAGCACAGACCGACTGAGTGACCATCACCGGCAAAGACGCATAAAAATAAGCGCGCGTACCGCGGGCAGACAATCCCAGAATGAGCGGCGAAATCAGATCGTCCAGCAACGAGAAACATGCCGTCACGGCCGCTGCCGCCACCGTCAGGACAAAAATCCTCGCAAGCAGCGGAATTTTTCCCGGCATCCTGCCCAGCAATCCGAAAATAACCGCAAAAAGATTATAATAAAGAATGTACACGACCACCACGTTTAGTACAAACCCGAACCACATACACCGCAGAAGAGAAAACACGGTGCCCGCGATCATCCCCCGCCGTACACCGTATGCCACGCAAAACGACAAAAAAAGCACCGTTACGATCTCTACGCCCGCCACCGCAGCAAAGACAATTTGTCCCGCAATCATAGAAGCGACTATAATGCCGATAAAGGCGATATCTTTCGCCGTTGTAAACAACCTCGGGGACATTTTTCTCCTTTACGCCCAGGATTCTTCGGTCAGACAGATGATCGCCCCGTTTTTGAGCGACATCGAGGAAATCCCCACCGCCGAGCTCTCCACCGTCTCGTTGCCGAACTGAATGCTGTTCGGCCCGGCCATATCTTTCTCCACGTTCGTATAAATTGCAATGAACAGCTGCGCCGAATCATCCGCTTCTATGAGATATTCCTCTTTTCCGTCTCTGATGATCCCAGCCGCTTCCAAAAAAGCCCCATAAGCGCTGTCCTGGCTGCGGAAGCAGATCTTTCCGTCCTCTTTCAGCTTTTCCAGCAAATCGAATGCGGTGGAATCTTCATCAAATGCGGAATAATCCACCTGAAAATACGCGTCCACGGCTTCCGTGGCAGAATCGTCGATGATCAGCGTCACTTTATCCGCATAGCTTTCGGGCAATCCGTCCGAGACAGAGCCTGTCTTGACTTCGGCACACCCCGTGAACGAAGACATGCCCACCGCCATTGCCGCCGCGGCAACAAAACACAACACTTTTTTTCCTGCTTTCATATGCACAACTCCTCAAAAAAAAATCCGCGCTCCGAAAAAGAGCGCGTTTCGACGAAATCACGGCGCATACAAGCGCCAACCGGACAATCTTCTTCCTTTACCCGAAAAAGACGTCCCCACATTCCGAAAACGACAGGTTACCCGGCTGATTTCTGTCCGTTCAATTCTCTCAAAAAGAAAAACGGCCAAATAAATACGGTAATGGCTGTTGCGGCGGATTCTCACCGCGCTTCCCCTGCTCTCTGCGCCAGATGCGGCGCAACTCGCTCCGCTATGTAATTACACTTTTATTATAGCTTAAAATTCTGTCCGTGTACAGCGTTTGTCTTGTTCAAAAGAGGTAAAATATTGCTCCTTTTCTGTCCAATGTGTTTTTTTATTTAAATTCTTCAATCCCGACCGCACAAAAAATCGCCCCGAACCGTGAGGAACGGAGCGAAACAAGCACTGGAAATAAAATGCACAAAACGGCACACAGCCCGAAAAAACGGGACGGGACGCCCCCTGCGGGCGCCCTTACCCTTTTAACAATTAAAAATATATTACGGCCTGCCCGTATATCTGGTCTGATAGCCGTCATTTGTTCCGGGACGAAGATTATTGGGATAAAAAGTATCCGTTTTGATGTCATTGACAATTTTCTGCAATTTTGCAACCACCTCATAGGGATTGTCGATATCCCAAAGCACCTGCGCTTTGCCGATCGCCGATATGTATACGTCCCCCACATGCATGATCCGGTCGGTCAGCCCCACTTTCAGGTTGACGTTGCTCACATCCGCATAATAGAGATTGACGATATCGATTCCGATCAGACCGCTCCGGATAATAATCCGCGTATTCGTAAACGCGTATTCGATATTTTTATGCCTCGCCCCTGCCGTAATCACATTGGACAGCCAGATCCATACGGGAATCAGATGAAACGCGAAAAACACGATGATCACGACGACAAAAACGCCCATCTGGCTGAACATTTCCGTTCTGATCATCGCGCCGATCATGAAACCATCCACCAGCAACCAAAGCAATGCAAACGGAAGCATACGGAATACCTGCGAAAGGATATACGCCTTCCGGTTGGGTTTCCCGCGCCATAACAGCTGTTCGCCTTCGGAAAGCAGCTCTTCAATTGAATAGGATGTGCCCGACGGCTGTCCGAAATTTTTCTCATTGAATTTAGCCATACAACTTCTCCGTATTGGTATTGACCGATTCTGTCAAGACCATCAATTCCTTGATTATATCTTAACAGAACACCGGGAAAAAGTCAATAGCTACAAACAATTTTCCTAAAATTCTTTTTTCTCTTCCCTCTTTTGTTTTTCCAAAAAAATCCTTTTCCTGCGTATAAAAGGCAAAAGGTCGGGGAATACTTGCTATTGAACAGGAAAAGCTTACCTTTACATATAATGCACTAAGGGAGTTTTTTCTACCAGAGAGGTGTTTTATATGAACGTTAAACGCGGAGAACTTTACTACGCCGATTTATCGCCGGTGGTCGGCAGCGAACAAGGCGGAATCCGTCCCGTACTCGTTGTGCAAAACGACGTGGGAAACAAATACTCCCCCACCGTCATCGCGGCCGCGGTCACCAGCAAAATCAACAAAGCAAAGCTCCCCACTCATATCGAGCTTCCGTCCGCTTACGGACTGGCAAAGGACAGCGTTATTCTCCTGGAACAGATCAGGACCATCGATAAACGCAGGCTGAAAGAACGGATCGGCGAACTCCCGCGATCGACAATGAACCGGGTAGACAAGGCCATTCTCATCAGTCTCGGATTCAGCCAGTCCCCCTGACACGATCACACGATGTTTTTCATCATCTTCCCCCATATATCCGAAAAACGGCGCGAAGCGTTCAGCTCGCGCCGTTTTTTATGGCCATTTTATCAGGCTCCTTTTGAAATGATTTTTTATGATCTTTTTCCGAAAAGCGCTGAAATCAATCTGCCCTGCCCTTTGACAAAACCTTCGATAAGTATCCCATTCGCCCAAACGACAAGAAGAAGTTCCCTATGGAAAATACCGAAAAAAGAAAAACTTAAACGCTGGTAAAAGAAAAGTAAACCGCCACCCGACCTTGCCCGTGAAAAAAATTTTGCATGCAAACACAAAAAAAGACAGAAACAGACAAATTTCCTCGCCGGGTTTTTGGTATATTGGAAGCTGAAAGAAAACGCGGAGGCTCTCCATGAACGAACGGCAAAAATTCAGTTTTTCCACAATCCTTTTATACATATTTCTGTTTGCGGCAATGTTTTTCCTCTATTATGTCGGAAACAACGGGGAGCCTTTTTCGCTTGCCCTTCTCTATGCCATGCTGATCGCCGGTCTGAATCCCGTCGTTTCGTCCCTGCTGTATCTGCTTTCCGGACTGTCCGGGCTTTCCTTTTCCTTTTTGCCCGTCTATACGGGACAGGCGGCATTGCTCGGAATCGTATTTTTTGTCTGCAGAAAACTCAGAAAGAAACCGACTGTTCCCTCCCTCGGCGCCCTGGCGCTCTGCCTGGTACTGTTCGCGGCCTTCTCGCCCTTTACTCCCTATTCCATTCCCCTCGATCTGCCCTTCACGTTGGGAGCCATCAGCCAGAAAATCATTCTGGCCGGCCTCATCTTCCTTTTATCCGCTATCTTTTCCGTAGCGCTGAAAGCGTTGCTGTACAAACTTCTCAAATGCCGTCTCAAAGCGGAAGAGCTGGTCTTTTCCGTCCTTTTCTTCGTATTGATCGGCATAGGCATCTGTCGGGCCATCAACGTAGTCGCATACATGGGTATCGCATTTTTTGTCCTTTTGGTTTTTTCCTGTGCAACAAAGGACGCTACGGCGCTGGTGTGCGCCTTTGCGCTCAGCCTGCCGCCCGCGATTGTGGGCAGGATTTCACCCGAACGATTTTTCCTCTATGGAATTGCCGTGGTACTGTTTATAAAATCCGGCCGATTGCCCGCCGTCTTGGCCCTCTTCGCCGTCTTCTTCGTCTACGGATACTTCGACGGCATTTACTCTTTACAGACCTCTTTGCTGGTACAATCCTTGTTGTCCGTTCTGATTCCCGGCCTGCTCTTCCTGCTGATACCTCCTCCCCTCGTCCGGAAAATGGAAAACAAACTGATCTTTTATCGGGAAAAACATCTTTCCCGGATCGCAATCAACCGCAACCGTGCCGCTATCGGAGAGCAACTGTTTGAGATCTCAGGAGTCTTCCGGGAAATACAGACCACCTTTTCCGCCCTCGGCACCAACGAAGCGGAAGAAGGAGCCAAAGAATACATACGCGGATGCGTGATCGAAAGCGTCTGCAAATCCTGTGCCAATTACCGCACCTGTATGGGACACGGCCTGGAAAATGAACTGAACAAATTGATCGACGTCGGATGCGCCAAAGGAAAAACCAGCCTCATCGACATTCCGTCCAGACTGGCGGAGACCTGCGTCAATCAGAGCGGCGTCCTCTACGCCGTCAACCGCCAGATCGGGGATTACCGGAAATACATGGTGGAGACGGAAAATGCCGCTTCGGGACGGCAGTTGCTGGCCAATCAGGCCCAGGGCGTCAGCGAAATTCTTAAAAACATCGCGCTGGAGCAAAGCGAACCGCTCACGATCTATTCCGAAAAGGAAAAGCAACTGGACGTGGCTTTTCTGAAAGCGGGAATCATCTGTTCGGAAGTGCTGATCGCGGGAGACGAAGAAAATCTGACCCTGTCTCTGATCACGTTCGGAAAATCGGACGTCAAAAAAATCGCCGCCATCGCTTCGCATGTCCTGGGCACGAGATTGATCATCTCCGAACGGCTGACTTTGAGCAAAGATAAATTCTGCTGTATTCTGCACAAGCGCCCCTATTATGACGCGGCGTTCGGCGTGGCGTCCCTCACCAAGACGGGAGAAACCGCCAGCGGAGACACGCACTCCGTCATCAAAATCGACGAGCGCCGGTTCATGATCGCGCTTTCCGACGGCATGGGCAGCGGGGAATACGCCCGGCGCATTTCCGAAAGCACCATTTCCCTGCTGGAAAGTTTCTATCGCGCCAAAATGCCCTCTTCCCTCGTTTTATCCACCATCAACAAATTGCTCACGTTCAGCCGGGAGGAAACTTTCGCCTGCGTGGACATCGCGGTGATCGATCTGGACAACGGCGCCGCCGACGTCGTGAAAATCGGGTCTCCTCTCGGATTTATCCTTTCGGGGAATACGCTGAAAATTCTGGAAAGCGCTTCGCTGCCCCTCGGCATTCTCGAATCGCTCCATCCCGACGCCTCTTCCTATTCTTTACAGGAAAATGACGTCCTGCTCTTTCTGAGCGACGGAATCACCTCCGCTTTCGGCTCTTCCGCTGATCTGTACGAGACTTTGAAAAAAATACCCTCTTCCAATCCCCAACAACTTGCCGACTCCCTGTTGCAACAGGCGCTGTCCCTGTATGGCGGCACGGCAAAAGACGACATGACCGTCCTGGCGGTGCGCCTGTTCAAAAGCCTTGAAGATTAACGCAAACACAGCCAAATTTAAACGCGCCGGAAAACAGGCATTGAAAAGAGCTCAGTATACTGTTTCTGTTTTGAAGAAATCCGGAAAATTTTCTTTTCCTGCGATCCCTACGCCACAATTTTCAGTGCCCGGGTACAAAACTGCCGACTGAGCGGCCACTGACCCAGTCGGTAATAGTATGAAAATCCCGATTACAGTCGCCTGTCAACACTCCTCGTTCAGATCATGACGGATTGTATTTTACCCGGAATCTCCTGACCCCACTGTATCTCCTGAAAATATGATAATCTGAAACTACCACATCTTCTGAAATCAGTTCGTCCGATTTTCTAAATCCACTGAAATTTTAATTGTTACAATTCTCTCCTCATTTTGATAAGCTTAGCCATTGTTTCTTTTCCCGGCCAATAGTCATCAAGTAAGGCTGAAATAATCATCCACGTGCATAGCACGTGGTTTTTATTTTTCGGGCATAGCCCTTGTTCACTGGCGTAACGCAAATGCGTTTTTTAGTTGGCCTGCCAGCCATGCATTGGTTACTTGCTGCCCGTCAACGGGTCTCTCGGATCAAAGATGCTCAGTTGTTCTGCTTCTTTATCTGTCTTTAATTGATTTGCAACATATTCTTGTATCGCTTTCCCGTTTTTCCCGACCGTGTCAACATAATATCCTTTACACCAAAATTCGCGGTTTCGGTATGCAAATTTCATATTTCCCCTTTTTTGAAATATGATCGTTACTGGTCCTAAAATTTTACACAATCGGTGTTCTTTTTTCAAGACTCATCGGTTAACCTCGCCCCAACCACGCGACTATCGCGTGGTTTTTCTTTATATCAAGAAAGCGTTCCTCATAACGAGGAACGCCTTCTTTATGCTTCGGATATAAATCTATTAATTCTCTGTATTTTCAGTCTTCTGCGCAGCACGGAACACTTTGCGGAGCTGGAACACACCACCGCACTCCGGACAACGATATGCAAACGCACCGTCTTTCACCGTCAGTCGGCTCATACAGTCGGGACAAGTTACCGTCCATTTCTTGGGAGGAAGCGGTTTTATCAGATCCTCTTCGGAAAGCTCGGTGGCTTCCGGATAATAGCGGGGCTTGACGGGTGCGGAAGGATGCGAATACGCATAAGTCTCCATCATCGGCTGTCTGGGCGCCGCCTGTACGGGCATGAGCGCCGTCGATTCGGAAGCAACTGGCGCCGGCGCAACGGAAACCGCCTTCTCTTCTTTTTCAGACGTTTCAGACGCTGTCACGGCATTCGATTCTTCCACCGGCTGTTTCTTGGCTTTCTTCATCCATTTTTCCGCCAAAGCCTGTTCCACAGCGGCTCTTTCCGCCGCCGCCTTATGCTCTTTTCTGGAAAGCGCCGCTTCCTGACGAAGCGCTTTCTTATCGGCCGCAAGGTTGGCTTTCCGCTCTTTGACATCCGGCTTCTTTTCCGTCTGAGTTTCTGTATTGACTTCTGTGACAGACTCCTCATTGACGGGTTCCTGCACATACTGATAAGGATTGAACGGCCTGCCGTTGTTCCAATAAGGAGTATACCCATAAGGAACTTCGTAAGGATTCTGATAGCCGTACATAACCTGACGTCCGTCTGCGGGCGACTGATGAGGATCGACCTGCGTTCCCGCAATCATCGGCATGATCAGCACTGGCTGACCGTTGGGTTGCATAAATACGCCAGGCTGAGAAATGCACTGCAAAGGAATATGATACATTGCAGGAGCCAATGCTTCGGGCTGATTTGCATTTTCCGCCGCGACCGCACCTTCCGCCTCTTCAGACTCAGCGGTCGGTTCCTCCGCTACTTTCCCTTTCACATTGGGCAGGCGGCACATGCAGAATTCTTCGATCAGAGCCGCCAGCGCGACTACTGCAATAAACAGCGTGCCCATCGTCGGAGCGATAAACGTACGCTTGGAAGCCGCAAGGAACATCAATCCGACCAAAAGACCGGAAGTGATCAAAAGCAGGAAGGAGAACACGCGGAAATTTTTCATGCCGGGTGCGTCCATGCCGTCGCGCTGATATTCCGTGGGAGCCGTCGCATGTTTGAGGAGCACCACCGTCCACAGGCAGCAAAGAAGCTGCAGGAAAGGAATCGCCCCATAATATACCAGATCCATCTTGGCGCCCTTGAACAGTGTGGAGAACGCATTTGTCTCCAGCCATTTCAAAGCGTTCAGCATCAGATTGGTCTCGGAAATGTAATACATGATGAGGCCGACAAACACAAGCTGGGCAAGGTTGCGGAAGAAAGGCGCAATTCTGCCGAGCGTGCGTTTTTCCTCTTCCGTTTCGGTGCCGACCGTGAACTGGCTGACATTGCCGCCCACAAGGCCCAGCCAGAAATGGAACACCAGCCCCACGACAATCGCGATATAATAAAAATTGGTAAATCCCGCTCCGGAAATAAGGTGAATCATAAAGGGGAATACGATGAACACGCAATATGTACCCGAATAAATCTTCCCCATTTCTTCCATCGCCATCGCATTGCGGTTATAACCGTTGACTCTCGACGCTTTGGTCTTGAAAAGCCGCGACAACCGGGACAACGAACGCAACACGTTGATGACTGCCGTGAGAAGCAACAGTGCATAAAGGCCTGCACACCCGGCATTCAGCAATACGGCAACAGCGGAAGTTTTGATGTTCACGAGATCCGGGAAAGCCTTCCAGAAATTCGCGACCCACATATCTCCCACGGACGTACCGTACAAAATGGGCAAAAACGCAGCTGCGGCGATCAGAACGGTGGCAATCAGATAGAAAATACCGACGGCTTCCGCTTTTGCGTGAACACTCGATACGCGCCTTTTCAAAGCGACGGTTTTATTTTCGTTCGTTTTCATATGATCACCTCCGTCAGCGAAGCGGGAAGTTCGATTTTTGTATTATTCAGATTGGAATACTGCAAAGCCACCGTCGTCGTGCTGTCCCCGCCGGCCTCTTTCGTACCGGTCGTCGTCATCGTATAACGGATCGTCGGGCAATATCCCACCGTGAATTTGCATACGCCTTCTGCCCCTTCCGGCAAAACCGGCCCGTTGAATTTATATTCGCCGGTCGGCGTTATGTACACTTTATTGTCCGTCGATATGGAGGCAAAAACTTCCGTCAGATCAAGAAAGCCCGGGACGTCAAAAGTCTCTCCGGAATATTTCCAGGTCGACACATCCGAGAACATCGAATCGCCCGGCGTTTCCGTATAAGGCGACGGATTGGTCCGGGTGTAAACGGCGCCGGTTTCTTTCACGAGGACATATTCCGACGACTCCACCGTCGTCGCGCGGTCATCGATGGTGCGGGTGGTATATTTGACATAGGTATATGCGGCGTCGGTATACACCACGCCCGCCGCAGTTCCCTGCATCACCGTTTCCTTGTCGTTCACTTTGACGGAAAGCATACTGGAATAATTGAAGGACAGCGAATACGAAGAATATCCCCCTTCTGTCGCAGCGTTTCCTTTTGCCAATCCCACCGTCTGATCGACGAGCGCTTTGGTCTCGTCAAAGCCGGTATGCTTGAACCAGCCGTCGAATACGGTGCCCGTCGAAGATCCGACCAGCTTTTCCGCTTTTCCGACGGTGTTGCCGTGGAACATCGTCCCATAGACAACGGTTCCGCCCGCAAGTGCGAGAGAAAGGATCAAACCGATCGTCCCGCAGATTCTGCCTTTCTTTTTCATCCGAAGCCTCCTGATATTTTTTCATTTTCACCGGTTCTATATTCTATAAATATTTATTCCGCAACGAAATATCTAACCGATTTGTTATTCTCTTATATTATAACTGTTTTTCCTTATATTGTCAATATGATTTTTCAAAATTTTCGTCATGATTTTGCAATATTTTTTTCATACCGAGCCTTTTCGCGGCACCCTGTCGCAGGAGCAAAATCACAGGATTTCCACCTGACAGGAACGCATCGTTTCAAGCGCCGCGTTGTGCGCTCCGGGAGTAGTTCCCGCACAGCAATCCGCGCGGACGCATACCTCCGCTTCCGGACAAAAAGCCTTGATCAGCAACGCGTTGGATACGACGCAGATATCCGTGCACACGCCGATCAGCTCCACCCGCAGAAATCCTTCTTTCCGCACAAATTCTGCCAGCAAAGGACTTCCGAAAGCGGGTTTATCGAAAATTTTGTCCCCGTCTTTGAACAAACCTTCCGCAATCTGCCAGCCTTTGGTGTCTTTCACGCAATGCACGACGGGCAGATATTTCCCTTCCTGCGTCGAGAGGTACTCCGCCCCGTGCGTGTCGCGGGTGAATACGACATTCCCGCCTTCCGCGCGGAAGGCTTCAATCCTCTTCCGCACCGCAGGCAGAATTGACCGGGCCTCTTTGCTGCCCAGCGAGCCGAAGATAAAATCTTCCTGCATGTCCACAACGATCAGAACCTGTTTCATACCTTCCTGTTCTCCTTTTCCGAATGTCTTTTGCGGCAAAGACAGATCTTCCCCGCTCTTTGCAATCTTCCGGCAATTGCGCCAAAAGACAGACTCGCCCCTTCGGATTTTTGCATTTTTACACAAAAATTCTTTTCATGCGAAAATACGTTTATTCAAATGCCATGCTGTCTGAAGTCATTTCCCGAATTTATCTTTATACATGGAAATGCACTTATTGATGATTTCCACCGCCTCGTCCCGATGACAAATCTCCTTCACCGTGGTCAGTTTGTGTTCGAGAGATTTATAGACTTCAAAGAAGTGCATCATTTCATCGAATACATGGGCGGGCAATTCATGAATATCATAATATCCGTTATAAGTGGGATCGCCGAAGGGAATGGCGATGATCTTCTCGTCAAGCGAGCCGCTGTCCACCATTTTGATGACCCCGATCGGATAACAGCGGACGAGGGTCATGGGATAAATGATTTCGTTGCAGAGAACGAGTACGTCCAAAGGGTCTCCGTCCTCGGCAAGC
>OBKR01002305.1_pt1 | contig 14312 bp, 10 predicted proteins | sample 1518991 | NCBI WGS metagenome assembly OBKR01 (sample SAMEA2452117, study PRJEB22498) | human gut metagenome | biome: human feces; feature: human gut; material: feces | place: Australia | collected 2012
ATGGTCTCAGAGGGCAGATTTAACGGTTTGAGGAGGTCAAGCAGCTTGGTTACCGGAACCGAAACGGCATTGCCCGGGGTTTTGGGAAGGGAAGGCATTGCCGCCAAATCCTCAATCAGACGCGCACTGGCAGCCAACGGATCGGCCGTCTCCGTTTTGCCGTCCTGAAATGCCGGCGGCAGAGTTACCGTTTTGATAACAAGTTCTACCGGAAGCTGATTATCCAGCCGCAGCGGCGTGGCGCTGACAAATTCGCCCAAAGGGGTTTTAAAACTGGTCAGACCGATTTCGGGGCGGACAACGGTTGCGGCGGGCAGCGGCCGGCCGGAAAGTTTACTTATTTCCGCAGCAAAGGTTTTAAAATCCCCCTGCTGCAATGCGGTTTTCAAATTTTGCAGAACCTCCCGGATTTCCGGTGCCGGGAGCTGCGGCGCGGCCAATACCCGGCGGAAGCCGGCGGAGACTTCTCCTCCCTGCAGCTTTGCAACCGTTTCGGGCGAAAGTTTATCACCGGCGAGGGCCGAGAGATTCTCGGCAATGCTCTTAAAATTGAGATTATGCAACTGTACTTCGGGCTTCAGTTCGCTGCCGGTATGATTAATCAACGGCATTTTTTCCGCCGCCGGCATCTGCTGCGGCAAACGAAGCGTTTGAACAAATTTCTCCGGCGGCTGGCCGTCAATGGTTACAAATTTGAAAGACAAACTTTCCGGACGGGATGCCGTTATTTTAATTTCGGCGGGATACGGACGATTTTCCGGCAGCCGTAAGGTTTGAGTATTGGCTGTCAGATTCAACTTGACCGGAATTTGGAACAAGCGGTTGTTTACATTCAGTTTCAGCGATGCAGCCAGTCCGTCCAAGCCGCCCTGAACCGACACATTGACAGAGATCCCCGGTTTCAGCCCCTCTAGGCCGCTGCCGGAAACATCCAGACTGCCGCCGACACCGCCGTTATCGGTTCCCGGTGTTAAACCGGGCGTTGTTACGGGTGGGACAATCGTTTCCATGCTGGCCTCATTCGGTTATCAGTTTGCGGGCAATGGCTATCACGTCTTCAGCGGCTTCGGAAGTGGGAAAGCGGTTAATCAACGGGGTTTGATTGCGGATGGCATCACGCACCCGCGTATCCCTGCGGATTATACCTAAGAGCGGCGGATTAATTTTCAAGAAGTTGGTGCAGGCTTTTAACAAAGTGTCATAAGTGCGCTGCCCCTCGCGAATCGAATTGGCCTGATTGATGACCACATTCAAATCCGATTTCGGGTACTGCATAGCCATAATTTTGATAAAAGCGTAAGCATCCGTCAGGGAAGTCGGCTCATCGGTGCAGAGAACGATAATCTTTTCGGCCATGCTGGAGAGAATGCGCACCGGTTTTTCCACACCGGCTCCCATATCCAGAATCACTTTGTTATAAGACGAGGCCAGCAGGGAAAGGTCCTCGCCCAAAATCTGCAATCGTCCGATAGGCATGGAAGCCAGCCCGGCCGAGCCGGAACGCCCGGCAATAATATCAAAACGGGTTTTGTCGCAATGATGAATAACCTGATTGAGGGTTTTGCTGCCGGCAATCACGCTGCCCAAGTCGTCCTTAACCATTAAGCCAAGCTGAATGTCAACGTTGGCCAGCCCCAAATCGCCGTCAAAAAGCAGCGTTTTCTGCTTGTAACCGCTCAAGGCATGTGCCAGAGTAATCGAAAACCAGGTTTTGCCCACGCCGCCTTTGCCGGACGCGACCGCAATCATATTTTTGCCGCGGCGGACACTGCGCGGCGCGGCGCCCCGGGGCATAATTTTGAGTTCATCCTGTTTGTTTTCCATGGTTTCCTCTTTCTCAATCAAGACAAAATAAGTTTGGCCAAAGACTTGTGGTTAACCGATGCCAGTCCCTGAGCAATGCCTGAACTGACACTGGCTGCGCAAAAGCCGATGCGGCAGCAGCCGGCAATCGAAATCAACGAACCGATACGGCGGGTTAAATCAAGCCGGGTGGGTAGCAGGTATTTAATGCCGAACTGATTAAAAATCTCGGCAATTTCCACCGCTTCAAAAGAGTTTTTGCCGGCATCAACCGTCATGACCATTTCACATTTAACAACTTCGGCCAAGCTGCGCAAACGCTCGATTTCAGCAGCGATAAAGGGATTTACTCCCGGCGTGTCGATTAAGACCAGTTGATAATTTTGGCGGGCGGAACGCACTGCGTCAAAAAGGCTGCGGCCGCCTTTGCAAAAGAAAAAGTCGGTTTCAAGAATTTTGGCAAAGGCTTCAAGCTGGTGGTTGGCGCCGGCGCGGACATTATCCGTGCTGATAATGCAGCAGCGGATTTTATTAAAACGCGCCTGAGTGGCCACTTTGGCGATGATGGTCGATTTGCCGGAACCGGGAACGCCCATAAACATTTTGACCGGACAGTTCAGATCCAGCAACGAGCCGAAAGCAAACATCTCGGCAAAGCAGGCGGACAACAGACGGTGTTCGTCGCTGATACCGCGCTCAAGGCTTAAATTGCGGCAGTAGGCCAAGATGCGTTCGGCCACGGTGTCGATTACTCCGTGATAGTCAAGGCAATCGCGCAAATGGCTGTCATCAAAGCGAAAACGGCTGGGCGTAATTTTCAGTTCATCGGCGGCATTAAAATCAATGTCTTCGCGTTCTTCCAGCGCGGCAACGACTTTGAATTGCCCGTCAACCGTTTCGGCGGAAATGATAATTGCATCCGGCCCTAATTCTTCTTTAACCTGATTCATTGCTTCGGTCATTGAGGCGGCAAGGTAATTTTTTAAGCGCATTCCCTAGCTCCTAAATCTGGCCGACGGTTTTAATTTTAGCCTTGGGGTGGATTTCATTTTGCGACATAACCACCGTTAAAGGGCGGAAACGTTCAATAATGGAACGAACAAAAGGACGAATGCCCGGACTGGTGAGCAGAACCGCGGTTTCGCCTTTAATCGCCAAATCTTCCATTACCTGGCGAACCTTGGTGATAAAAGCCTGGAGAGCAGTCGGCGCCATTGCCAGCTGGCGGTCGTCCCCTTCGCCGACAATTGCTTCGGCAAAGGCGTGTTCCCATTCCGGCGACAGGGTAACCAGCGGGATTATGCCCAGTTCATTGGTATTGGCATTGGAAAGCTGGCGGGCCAAACGGGAACGGACATGCTCGGTAATCGCCATCAGGCTGTGGGTTGAAGCCACGGCTTCGGAAATCCCTTCCAAAATTGTCGGCAGATCGCGAATGGAAACACGTTCCTGCAACAGATTTTGCAGAATTCGCTGAACCGCGCCGAGGCTGACTTTGCCCGGAATAAGCTCTTTAATGAGTTTTTGGTGCTCTTTGTCAAGCTCGTCAAGCAGTTTCTGAGTTTCGGCGTAAGAGAGCAGCTCGGGCATATTGTCTTTAACCAGTTCGGTAATATGCGTGGTGACAACCGTTGCGGGATCAACCACGGTATAGCCGCGGAACATTGCCTCTTCCCGATAGGACTGGTCAACCCACATGGCCCGCAGACCGAAGGTCGGCTCAGCGTAATCGGCTCGCCGCGCGGATCCATCACCAGCAGCTGGGTCGGGCGCAGTTCGCCCTTGCCGGCTCGGACTTCCTTGATGTAAATGTTATACTCGTTCGCCTCAAGCTGCATATTATCCTGAATACGGATTGACGGCATGACAAATCCCAGCTCACTGGCCAGCGCCCGGCGCAACGCCTTAATCTGGTCAGTCAGTTTGCGATTGGTTTCCTCATTGATCAGCGGCAACAGCCCATAGCCGATTTCGAGGCGAATCAGGTCGATGCGCAGGGCATTGGCAATCGGCTCGTCGGCAGCTTTGGCGATAGCTCCCTGTTTTTGCTCCTGTTCAAGCACTTCCGCCGCCCGCTGCTGGGCAATCTTTTGCTGTTTGTCCAGATAATAAGCGGTTATTCCGGTCAGGGAACCGAGCAACATAAACGGCAAAGCCGGCGTACCCGGAAGCATTCCCAGCGCAACAGCCATAAACGCACTCATACCCAGAGCCTTCGGATAATTGGCAACCTGCTCAAACAGCACCTTGTCGGTGGCGTCGGTCATACCGGCTTTAGAAACCAGAATACCGGCGGCAACGGAGATAATCAGCGCCGGAACCTGCGACACCAACCCGTCGCCGACAGTCAGACGGGTATAAGTTTCGCCGGCATCGGCAAAACTCATATTGTTTTGCACCATACCGATAATGATACCGGCAACAATATTGATGAATGTGATAATCAAACCGGCAATCGCGTCACCGCGGACGAATTTGGACGCACCGTCCATGGCTCCGTAAAAAGAGCTTTCTTTGGAGAGTTCTTCGCGGCGGGCGCGCGCCTGATCTTCGGTAATCAGCCCCGAAGACAAATCGGCGTCGATGGCCATTTGCTTACCGGGCATGGCGTCCAAGGCAAAGCGGGCGGCGACTTCGGCGATACGGCCGGAACCTTTGGTAATAACCACAAAGTTGACGATAACCAGAATGGCAAAAACAATAACGCCGATAACAAAGTTGTTGCCCATGATGAAACCGCCGAAAGCGGCAATAACCTCGCCGGCGGCATCAGGCCCCTGGTAGCCTTTGGAAAGAATCAGACGGGTGGAAGCCAGGTTCAGCGACAGCCGATACATGGTGGTAATCAGCAAAACCAGCGGGAAAGCATTAAACTCGTTCGGCCGCTCGATAAAAATCGCCGTCATCAAAACCAAACAGGAGATTGTAATCGAAAAAGCCAAGGCAATATCCAGCAGCCAGGCCGGCATCGGCATAATCAGGATAACCAGCATCAGGATAATGGCCAGAGCAAAAAAGATGTCGCCGCGTTTGGTAGAGGCAATCAGTAAATCTTTGAAAGATTTGCCGCCGAACATAGCAGCATTATTTGCAATCTTTTTAGCCATCGTTTGGTTTTAATTCCTAAAGCCCGGGAACTTCAAAGCCCTCGTCTTGGTATTGTTTCAGTTTGTTCCGCAGCGTGCGGATGGAGATACCGAGAATGTTGGCCGCCGTGGTGCGGTTGCCCATGGTGTGTTTCAGGGTATCAATAATCAGGTTGCGCTCCATGCTGGCAACCGTGCTGCCGACAAATTCGGCACCGGACATTTCTGTTCCGGCAGCGGGATTAATGACGGCATCAATATCGTCCAACAAAATTGCATCCTCATCGATTTTATCGCCGGTACTCAGCAGCACTGCTCGGTGGACGGTATTTTCCAGCTCGCGGACGTTGCCCGGCCAAAGGTAGTTCAACAGCTTCTGCTCGGCGGCCGGGGTCATTTCTTTCAGCGGAATATCGTTTAACTCGGAATATTTTTTGGCAAAATGCTTGGCCAGCACGATAATATCGTCCGGACGGTCTTTCAACGGCGGAATATTGATATTGACCACATTCAGACGATAATACAAATCCTGACGGAAAGTGCCGTTTTTAACACATTCGTCAAGATTACGGTTAGACGTGGCGATAATGCGCGTATCCACCTTAATCGGGGCTTTGCCGCCGATGCGGTCGATTTCCTTTTCCTGAATGGCGCGCAGCAGCTTGGCCTGAATTTTCACATCCGTTTCGGAAATTTCATCAAGCAGCAGCGTGCCGCCGGAGGCTTCTTCAAATTTGCCGATACGGCGGGCAACCGCGCCGGTAAACGCGCCCTTTTCATAGCCGAAAAGTTCAGATTCCAAAAGAGTTTCGGGAATAGCGGCACAGTTGACGGCAACAAATTTTTTATTGGCACGTTTGGAATTGTCGTGAATAAAACGGGAAAAAACTTCTTTACCGGTTCCGGACTGCCCGGTCAACAGAATATTGGCTTCCGACGGAGCAACCTGTTTGGCCAGTTTCAACACGGCCTCGGTCTTTTTATCGCCGTAAATCAACGCGTGATTTTCCCGCGTGGCCGCGGCCAGCACCGCCCCGATCATTTCGGGATCCGGCGGCAGCGGAATATATTCTTTGGCGCCGGCCTTAATTGCCTTAACCGCCAGAGACGGATCATTGGCTACGCCGCAGGCAACAACCAGAACATTAATCCGTTCCTGTTCCAGCGAAGAAATAAATTTATAAACGTCAAGCTTAACGTCAATCATCACCAGTTCGATTGCTTTGCCGGAGCGCAAAACATCCAAACCGGCTTCCTCATTATCGGCTATCGAGACATGACCGCCCTGCTGGATGGCAATTTTGCTCGCCGCCCCGATTTGGCCTTCCAATGTTCCGACAATCAACAGTTCCATAACTTGTCCTTATTTGGAGGGATTTTTAACAATTTCCGTCATGGTAATGCCCAGCTTGTCATCAACGACAACCACCTCGCCGCGGGCAACCAGATTGTTGTTGACATAAATGTCTATCGCCTCGCCGACTTTGCTGTCGAGTTCGATAATCGCCCCTTTGTTCAGCTTCAGCAGCTGACTGACCTTCATCTTGCTTTTGCCGAGAATGGCCGAAACCTTAACCGGAATATCATAAACGGCTTCCAAGTCGCTGGCAGAACTGGGGATATCGAAATCATCCATACCGACATCTTTTTTAAGAATCGGCTCGTCATCAAGCACGGCGCTTTCGCTCAATTCATCTAATTCTAAATTATCTGTCATGTTTCATCTCCGGTTTTACATCTTTTGGGCATCGAGCAAATCGGCCACTTTGGCCAGCTGGTCAGCCCCTTTCAATTCCACGCCGCCGTTTTCCCACTCAATCCGGCAATCACTTTTAGCCAAAGACGCGTCTTTATGCAAGGCAATTTTTCCTTCAAAGTCATAACTGTTGGCCAGCGCGGCAATCTTCTGCTGCGCATATGATATAATATCCGGATGAATATAGAAAGACAATTTTGCTTCATCTTTAAAATTGTTGAAATTATCGGCAATAAATTTGCTGACCAGTTCAGCGGCTTCATCGGCCATCAGGGTCGGCACCAGTTTGAGCACGGCAGCCTTAACCATTTCCAGCGCCTGATTTTCAACTTCGGTTCGGATATCGGCGGTTTCTGACAACAGAGCGGCCAATTTTTGGTTAATATCCATCAGCAGCGTGTTGGCTTCAGCATCTACACCGTTCTGAGAACTGCGGAATCCCTGCTCGTAGCCCTCCTGCCGGGCCGTATTGACCATTTCGTCAACTTCGCTTTGGGTATAGCTTTTTTCTGCCGGGGGCAACGGCTCGGGAATAAATTCTTCCTCCTCCGGTTCAGGTTCGACTTCCGGCTCAGGTTCAGCCTCGAGTTCCGGTTCGGCTGCCGTTTCTGCCGGACTTTCGGCCGAAACATTTTCTTCCTGCGCCGTCGGGGAAACCGGCTCAGCGGCGGTTTCTTCATCAACCGGCGGTTCAGGCTCGTCAGCTTCCGGCCTGGTCTCGATTACGAAGTTATCAAACATAAATTTTTTCAACTGAGCCATCAAGCCTTACCTCAGTAAATCAGCTCGTCACTGTCTTTGCCTTCGCTGATGACAATTTCACCATTGTTAGACAATTCCTTGGCCGCGGTAACGATATACTGCTGAGCTTCTTCAACATCACGCAGGCGAACCGGCCCCATCGCCTCCATATCTTCTTTGAGAATTTTTCCGGCACGGGAAGACATATTGTTAAAGAAGAGGTCTTTAATCGTTTCGGAAGCACCTTTCAGGGCAACAGCCAGTTTGTCTTTGTCAATATTGCGCAGCAAAATCTGAATACCCTGGGCATCGACACGGATAAGGTCTTCAAACGTAAACATAAGAGATTTGACGCGCTCGGCAGATTCGCGGTTGCGTTCTTCCAAAGCCTCCATAAAGCGGCTTTCGGTATTGCGGTCCAAAGAATTGAAGATATCGGCAATAAGCTCATGCGAATCGCGGCGGGTAGATTTGGAAAGGTTGCTCATAAACTCTTTGCGCAGGGTTTTCTCCAAACCGTCCAGCACTTCTTTTTGTACCGAATCCATACGGATCATACGCATAACGATTTCCATGGCGAAATTTTCCGGCAGCAGGGCAATCACTTTTGCCGCATGCTCGGCTTTAATTTTGGAAAGAATAACGGCAATGGTCTGCGGATATTCGTTTTTGAGGTAGTTAGCCAGAACATGCTCGTTGACATTGCCGAGCTTGTCCCACATGGTTCGTCCGGCGGGGCCGCGAATTTCTTCCATAATGTTGGAAACGCGGTCTTTATCCAAGGCTTTGGAAAGCAGACGCTCGGTGCTTTCATAAGTGCCGACCAGCGAGCCGGTGGATGAAACCTTTTCCACAAATTCGGAAAAAAGCTGTTCAACGACATTGGAATTGACTTTGCCGAGGCTGGCCATGATAACCGACAGCTCCTTAATCTCCTCGTCGTCCATCAGGGCAAAAATCGAGGCCGAACGTTCTTCATCAAGGGACAGCATCAAAATTGCCGCCTTTTGCTGGCCGGAAAGAATATTAAAATCATCAATTACGTTTTGTTTTATTGCCATGTTCTCATACCCGCCTAATTATTGTCATTTGAATAGAGCCACGTGCGAATGACGTTAACTGCCGCATCGGGGTTCTTTTCCACAATGTCATTGACTTTTTTAAGCGAAGATACTTTCACCCGGCCGTCAATTTTATTCAGATTAATCAATTCCTCCATACTGCTGTCGTCTTCGCTGAGGAAGTTTGACAGCAAAAGGTTGTCGTCTTCGGGATTACTTCCGAGCAGACGCCCGTCATTATTATTGTTAGATACGTCAAATGCATTATTAACCAAAGGACGAATAACCAGCAGGATAACCAAAATCGCCACGATTGCGACGCCGATACCCTCGGCAATACGGATCAGCTCGTCTTTGGTAAAGCCCATAATCAAAATTTCCTGCACTTCTTCAACCTCCGGCATCATATTTACAAAACGCATATTTTCCACTTCGACGACATCGCCGCGGTTGGCATCATACCCCACCGCCGATTTGACCAGAGACGTAATCTGCTCCATTTCTTCGGGGGTTCGGTTGCGGTAGGCCATTTTGCCGTCCGCCCCTTTTTCATAAATGCCGTCAACCATAACCGCAACAGTCAGACGCTTAATCGAACCGGTATTTTTGACCTTGTTGCGAACGACCTTGGAAATCTCGTAATTAATTGTTTCTTCGGTACGGGAAGACTGCGAGGTCGTTCCGTTTCCGGTGGTTACGACATCGCCGTTGGGAATATTCTGGGCAACGGTCACCGGATTTTCACGGGTGTTGTTAATCCCCTCTTCGGTTACGGTTGCCTGCGAACGGACGACCTGCGTATCCGGATCAAAAATTTCCTCCTTGGTGACAACCTGGTCAAAATCCATTTCCAGATTGACCTGGGCCCGAACTTTTCCTTCACCGATGGTTCGTTCCAACAGGCTTTGAACCTGCTGACCCATTTTACGTTCCTGTTCCAGCCGCAGAATTTCATTATTGGCTGCCGTCATCGCTTCCGGGTCTTCGTAGTTTTTAGTCAGCAAATTGCCGGCGTTATCGACAATTGCCACATTTTTGACATCCAGCTTGGGCACCGAGGCGGCAATCAGCTTTTGTATCGCCTGAATGCTCTGCGGACTCAGCGGCCCTTTGACGGTTTTTATCACAACCGAGGCTGATGGCGGCTGCTCTTCACGGGAGAACATTTCCCGCTTGGGCAGAACCAAATGGACACGCGCGTTTTTGATGTTATCGACAGTCCGAATCGTGCGGCCGAGTTCTCCTTCCAGAGCCCGAATCAAGTTAACATTCTGCACAAAATTGGTTGAACCGAGGGCATCGCTGTGGTCAAAAATCTCATAACCGACATTGGCTCCGCCGGAAGCCATGGCAATTTCCGCGGTATCGACCCGCAGTTTGTTAACCAAATCAACCGGAACCATAACTTCAGTTCCGTTTTTGGTTAACTTATACTTTACATTGTCAGTTTCAAGGCGGGAGATAATCTGTTTGGCATCTTCCAGTTCAAGATCCGTATATAAAACGGCATATTCGGTTGAGCTCATGCGGGCAACCATATACCCCAAAAAGCTGACCAGAAATATGATAATTGCCGCCAAAGACGCCAAACGCCCGGGCGACAGGTTTTTAATGCTTTGCCAAAAATTATTCACCGTAAGACCCATTTCTATCAATTACACTTCCAATTACCCTTATGATTAGCGTAAAAAAGCGTTTAAGGGAACGATAATTTTAAATATTCACAGCAGCGGCAAAATTTTAAACCCCTAAAAGCCCCGCCGGCATTGGCGGGGCGTCCTTTAGGAGGTTAATTTTGTTTGTGCAAATCTTTAAGAATCAGCTCTATGTCATCCGAGTCAATTCATCAAGCATTTCATCGGCCGTGGTAATAATCTTGGTAGCGGCCGAATATGCACGCTGGGTTACAATCATGTTGGAAAACTCGGTTGCCAGGTCGGTTTTAGAGGTTTCCAACGCCCCGGAAGTGATTTCACCGGCACCGTTGGTTCCGGCCATCTTCAACAGGGCCTGTCCGGAAGCATCGGTTTCCAACCAGGCGTTACCGGTCAGAGACTCCATTCCCTCAGGGTTGGCAAAGGTTGCCAAAGGCAGAATGGCAATCGGACGGGTTTCGCCGTTATCGAACAAAGCGGTTACAACACCGTTTTCATCGACACTGACACCGGCATAGCTGCCGAACTTTGCACCGTCCTGCTTAATGTAGTTGGTGGTAAAGTTGCCGGAAAGGTTGGTTAAACCGTCATTGGTGCCGACATTGCCCATATTCAGGGTAATCGGAGTTCCGTGGCCGCTTTCGCCGGTCATATTTTCGGCGCCGTTGGCCCATTCAATTTCCATTGAGTTGACCCAGAATTCTTTCGGGGTACCGTCAGAGTTAAAGCGAACGGCCGGAACAATCGAACCCTGCTGGTCTTCGGTGGTATTGGTCTTAAAGGTATTGCCCAAAACCAAATTATTTTTGTTCTGAATGGTTCCCCAATCGCCGTCTTTGTTACGGATAACGCCGTCGATAGCCGCTCCGAGATCAGTCGTATTAAGAGTGATATCGCCGCCGGAAGAAGAAGGCAGAATTTCCAAAGTCATACCGCTGGCAACAAAACGGTTCGGCTCATCCGCCGTGTTGTTCAGCGCAGTTACCAAAGACTGGACAATTTTTGTCGGGTCAATGTTTACGCCGCTGATGGCTTCAGAAATGTCAACATCCAGCGGATCATCCGGATCCGGCGTTGAGGTGAAAGTATAAGTTTTGCCGTTGATGGTAAGGGTTTTGCCTTCATAGTCCGCCGCTGTGGTGGAATTAAAGTCAATGCGGGCACCGTTTTTGATATCATCGTCAATCTGCGGAATATCAAAAACACCGGTCGGAATACCCGTATCCGCACGCGGATTGACCGCACTTTGCAGACAGGACAGGGTTTTGCTGGCATCAATGGTCAGCGCCGAGCCCATGGTGGACTGCACAATGCTGATTTTGTTGCCGTCGGCGGTAAAGCGCTCGGCCGAAGGCATATTTTCTTTCAATGCGGTCTCAAAGTTTTTAACGAAATCGTCAACCGAAACAACCTGATTGCTGATTTCAACCGGGATATTGGCTCCGGCATAATGAGCGGCATCTTTGACAAATTCAAAGGTATAGGTCTTACCGGTGCCGGCATCGGTGATGCTGATGGTTGAACCATTCTGCGGAATGGAAGAGAATTCCAATTGTCCGGCCGCATAGTAAACATCAGAGGTAAGGTCTTTGCCGTTTTCGGTATTGCCGGTCATGACCAGGCTGGCCGCACCGCTCGGAATACTGCTGCTCATAGCCCAGCCGTTGGCACTGGTTTTGGTATATTCCAGGCTCAGGTTGCTGGCATTGCCCAGACTGTCATAAATCAGCGCGGAAATTTTTTCCTTACCGCCGGCCGCGGCATTGGACGGGTCAAAAATCGGCGCACTGGAAGGCAGGTTGGCTCCGAGGCTGATTTGCTGGGTCGGAGTAGCCGTACCGCCGATGGTGGACAGGTTAACCGGACGCAGGTTGCGGTTATCAATAATGTTGTCATTGATGTAAACGGTTTTACCGTCGGTATCATAATAAGCTTTCATATAATTGATACCGTTAACGTTAACGACGCTGGCATTCGGATTGCCGTCCCAAGGCAGCAGAGACCAGCCCTGCGCATAGAAACCGCCGGTATTGACCAAATAGCCGTTGTCATCCAGCCCGAAACTGCCGGCACGGGTATAAGCCCACATGTCGCCTTCTCCCGGATTAGCCGCCTGATTGACAACAAAGAAACCGTTGCCGCTGATGGCCATATCCGTCGAAACCGAAGTTGACGACAGCAGGCCCTGAGCGCTGATTTCCTGACGCGGACGAGACTGTACGCCGCCCGGCGAATAAAGAGTTGACGTCGTTTGTTTGGTTACCAGGGTGGAGAATCGGGTATTCGTCACCTTGTAACCGATCGTGTTTACGTTGGCGATATTGTCAGAGATGGCGCCCATTGCACTGGACTGAGCGGCCAAACCTGAAATACCGGATTGTAATGCACCGAAAATACTCATTGTTTTGTCTCCTAAAGTTCAAAATTATAATAATCCGAGGGTTGCTGCACTTACTGCGGCTTCTGCCACATTTTTCAGAATACGGGAAGCCTGTTCGACGGCTCCGTCTCCGGCTTCACCGGTGCCGTCCCCCTCTTCGGTACCGCCGTCTCCTCCTTCGGGAGGAGTGGTTTCATCTCCGGTACCTTCATCTTTATCAAAATAGTTATCGTCACGGATGGTCAGAATATCGCCGAGGCCTGCGGTTACCGCATCGCCCAGACCGATATAGACGCCGTTGCTGTCGCTGGCCACACCGGTTACCTTACCGAAAATCGTGGTGGTAACGGTAGCGGAAGTTTCGCCGCTGCCGACCTTGGTCGAAACGACAATCTGATAAGCGCCGTCAGGAAGCTGATTTCCGTCGGAATCCTTTCCGTCCCATTCAAAATCATGGGTTCCGGCAACGATTTTGCCCTGTTCGGAATAGACGACGTTGCCATCCAGGTCTTTCACCATAATAACAGCGCTTTCAACGTTTTTATCCAGCGTGTAGGTCGCTTTGGCATGTCCGTCTTCCAACGGCATTACATCACCCAAAACCTGAGCAATTTTACCGATATAAGAAACGGCCTGCGCTCCCAAGTTGGACATGTTAAGATTAAGCAGGGTTTCCAATTTAGAGTTGGTCTGAATGGCCTGCTCAACGCTGGAATACTGTACCAGCTGGTTGGTGAATTCCGCCGTATCCATCGGGTCAAGCGGATCCTGATATTTTAACTGAGTGGTCAACAAAGTCAGGAAAGTGTTCATATCAGCGGAAAGCTGGTTACTGGCCTGCTGCGAAGAGCTGTTGGTTCCCGACTGAGTATAATCGTTTAACGCATTAATGTCTGTCATGATAGTTCTCCCGGCTTACACGCGAATGTTCAGACCGTTCTTGCCGTCCCACGCGGTTCCGGCAAAGAGGTCTCCGACGGCGGCATCCATTGCAGTTTCCTGCTCCAGCACATCGCCGATGAAATTGCGCAAGTTGTTCCGTTCCTGATTTTGACCAGCCTGACCGTCATCACGGAAGCTGAAACTCAGGCTGCCCTCATCAGTCTGGAAACCGGCTTCGTTAAATGCCTTCTGCAAGTTTCCGATTTCCTTTTGCAAAATTTCGGCGGTTTCCGGACGGCTGGCGACAATATGCGCCTGAAGTTTGCCGTCTTTGCCGATTTGCATTTTAACTTCAATATGTCCCAAGTCTTCCGGCTTAAGCTGGATTTCGATTTTATCCATGCCTTTAACCGCAGACTTGGTAATGTTGACCTTAATCTGATCAACAACTTCCTTACCCATGCCCTTATAGACATCGCGGAAAGAAGTTGAAGAGCTGTCATTGGCCGCTGAAGCTTTGGCGTTAGCAAGCATTTCGCCGCCTACGGTTCCGGCATGGGCGAGCGTGACAGAACCGGTCTCCGTCGAAACGGCAACCGCGGCCGTATCATCAGCTGCCGCAGCTGCGGCATTGGAAACGGCTCCGGCCGTCATCGTCAGCGGCATTTCACGAATTTGATTTTGGGGCGCAGCCTGCTGTGCCGGCGTTTTGACTTCAGTCAGAGGATTGCCTTTGACGGCATCTTTGCTTTCAACCACGGCTGACAGCGTTTCATCGGACAATTTGGCATTTTTGACCAATCCACCGTCAACGGCATCGGCAATTTTTTCCTCTTTGACACTAACCTCGACTTTAACTTTACGATCTTCGCCGACGGCTTCTCCCAATTTGGCGGCCTGCTGCGCCAAGATATCCTGATCCGAAGCGGCATCGGCGGCAACAGCATC
>OBKR01002309.1_pt1 | contig 14302 bp, 12 predicted proteins | sample 1518991 | NCBI WGS metagenome assembly OBKR01 (sample SAMEA2452117, study PRJEB22498) | human gut metagenome | biome: human feces; feature: human gut; material: feces | place: Australia | collected 2012
TCATCCTCGCAAAACTTCTTCAATGTGCGACCACGACCGTAAGTGCAATATTGACGATAAGCGGCGGCATAATCTGTCTGATCTGTCTTTACCATAATGCATGTTTTTATTGGTTAATGCACAAATATAAATCCTATCTTCCAACCTACATTGGGGAGAAGTGGACGCTTACTATCTTTCTTTCATGATATTCATCAGGAACAGCGTATTTCCGATGATATACCGGCGCCACATCCTTTTCGGCTCCTTTATCAACCGATACAGCCACTCCAGGCTGTGCTCCTGCCACCATAGCGGAGCACGCTCCACCGTGCCTGCAAAAAAGTCAAATACCGCACCGATATTTCCCACATGACAATTCACATCCAGTTCCTTCCAATGCTGATAAGTCCATTTCTCTTGTTTCGGAGCCGTCATTCCAATCCACAGCAGGTCCGGCTTCGCCTTGTTCACAGCCTCTATGATTGCCCGGTTATCCTCCTCGCTGAATTCCGGCTTGTAAGGCGGTGAATACGTTTCTACCACGATGTTCGGGTAGTCCACTGCCGCACGCTTCTTTATCAGTGCCAGTACCTTCTCACTACTACCCATGAAGAAACACTTCCCCCCCTTACGGTTCAGCTTGTCCATTTCAAAGGCAAACAGATCCCAACCCGCTATTCGTTCTTTCGGCTGCGATTTCGCCTTGATTTTCCGACATGCCATCACGATACTTGCCCCATCGGGAATCAGCACATCCCCCTTCATCAGCGCCTCGGCAAACGCCTCGTCTTTCAATGCCGTGTTATAAGAGTGTGCGTTTATCGTGTTTATCAGCAATTTACCCTCCGGCAGAGTGTCCAGTGCCGCCCTGCTTTCAAGGATATCCAAAGTCTTCAGTCTTAACATATCCGTTTTATAGAATTAGAATAATGATTATCTTTACGGCCGTAAAGCCACGGTCATAATGAAACAATTCGATATAGAAAAAGTATACAATGCTTATTGCCGACTCAGCAAGTCACAGCGTAAAGCTGTTCTTAGCCGACTGAATGAGAAAGAAATGCACATTACAGCTATCGAAGCCTATACCTATCCCGAGGCTCCCGGATGCAAGCACCTGTTTTTTTATTTTAAAAATTCTGATAAAGCTGTTCCATATTACCTTCTGACGGAAAAACAGCTGATGCTGGTACAAGAAATATTATTAAATTCGTGAGAACATTTATCTGTTTCTCATTACTTCATCATATAATGACACCATTTTTAAAGCCTTATTATCCCACGATAACTCTCGCTGTCGTTCTTTACATCCATCGGATAATAACTGCAAATAATCTCTATGGTTATATAAATATTCTATTTTCTCAGCAAAGTCTTCAACAGACTGTTTGGGATCAGATAAAGGAACCTTTATACCAACCTTTTCATTGATTACATACCCCATACCACAAGTATTAAAACACAATACCGGTAGATTATAGCTTACAGCTTCTAATACAACTGTCGATGTATCTTCACTTACGCTGGTGAAAAAGAAAAGATCAGCATTACACATTTCGGTAAGTACATCCTTATTAGGCAGGCTCCCTTTCCATACGACTTGTTGGGTAATTCCTAAATTAGAAGCCAAAGTCTTATAATAAGAAGTCTGTTGTTCCGTTCCAGTACCGCAAATTATCAACTTCACATCCTGAAGATGTTTCAATGCTGCAATCGTACGCAACGCTATTTCCAACTGCTTTCTAAAATCAAATTTTCCTACCCACAGTAAATTTAATCCTGTACGGTTAGATTTATCGATTCTAATAAAATTTTCTTTTTCAAGGAAGCATCCGGTTTCCGGAATAATTACAGATTCCAATCCTTTATATCTTTTTATTGCCTTATAGGAATCCGGAATAGAACTTATCAAAAGATTGGCTTTTTTTAAAGCCAAATCTACCCGCTTATCATGCTTAATCTGATAAATATTAATTCTATTTTTCAGTTTATTGAAAATTTTCATTTTCAAGCCAGCTCCCTGCATATAAGCATCAGGAAACTGTTTCAATCCTCCAATAGGTCCCCAAACAAACGGTTTATGTTCAATTTTCCACAGATTTCCCGGTTCACGAAACCCTATCATATTCAACTGATGAATAATATCTATATGATGTTGCTGAATTATTACCTTTGCCATCAAATAAGTCTTCCACTGCCAATATCTATAATGCTTATAGAAACGCCAGTCTCCCTGATTCCAACACATCTTTCTTATTTCATCCGACACCGGATTATAATAGAAATGCATATTCTTCCCTTGTGGTAAAGTTGGCAATACAGTTTCTATCTTATCACGAAACTCCCCCTCTGTTATAATATGCAGTTCACAATGTTTGGCTAGATTCACACACCAGTTCCATGCCATTCCCGGCTCACTTCCCATGTTGGGTGAACATGCGTAAGCATTAATAAGTATTGATAACATTATAAGCTCTAATTATTGTAACAAAAAATCTTATTTATCAAGATTATCCTTTAAATAAGAAATAGACTGATTCCTAATCTCATTTAATTCCTTCTCATAATCTGGAAGAGAATAATTCTTTTTCAAACCAGCCTCATTATCATAGATAATTCTATCCTCTATATGTAATTTTTCCAAAAGAGATTCTATACGAGAATTATTATTCTTCTTTTTAGATAAAACAACATAAAATGGAGTATGAAAATTTACAGAAAACGCAGTTCCATGAAAAGAATTGGTTACGACAAAACCAGCCTTTGATATTAACGATAAAAATTCTTGAGGGCCAGCATCTCTTATATTTATTACCCTTTCACTCTCTTCATTCTTATACGAACGTTTACAAATACGATATACAGGACATCCTATTTCTCGTCCTAAACTTATTGCCTGCTCTACGAGTTTTGACGATGAAGACAACTGATATATCAAAACATATTTTGAAGGCATATTGGGATAATCCCTCATATAAGGCTGCCAATCTTTAATATTCAGTAAAAGAGTAGGGTCCGCAACTAAATGTACTTCTTTATTGCACAATTTTTTAACCAAATCAACTCCACTCTGTTCGCGTACACTAATTACATCAAAATTATTTAGCAATTTTCGATATCTATCTTGCAAATTATTATTTAATTCGGATACACCAAAAGATGATGCGTATGATATCTTTCTGCTTTCTTTAGGAGCAAAAGTTAAAAAATAAGGCTCTATAGAAGATGATGCTGCAGGATTCCACACCTGATCACTCCCTGTAACATAAATATCATAAATACATTTGCCTTTATATAAATCCTTCATCGAATAAAATGGTCGAGAAAAATCCATTAAACTATGAAACTCTGCATATCTCTGTTTTCTCTTCTTTTCTACTCGATAGAATATAGGAAGTAAAACATCAACTCCCCAATTTACACCTCTATATTTCAACCAATACACCATTTTTTCCTTGATAGTCATTGGTATAAAAGGACGTGACATCGCAGAGTCTTTGAATCTCCAATTTTTATAATATATGTAATCTATGATTTCTGCATCATAACCACATTGCTTTATTACTTTCAGAGTTGCAAAAGCCTGTAATTCTGCTCCATAGTTATTAACCTTGCAGATTGTTAAGATTCCTACCCGTTTTTTCATTGATCTAACAAATGTCTTGTTTTTACATTTTTATAAAGTTTTTCTATCAATTTTCCTTTCCTATATTTAGTTAAGAAAATTGTCGGAACTTTGTAACAAGCCCACAATAATTTATATGGGAACTTGTTCACCAACATATTGAAACGAATTTTCTTTGATAACATTTTCCTGAAAAAGTTTGGCCACAAAACCATCGGATGCCACTGAATAAATTTATATCCAGTAAATAAATTTGGATTTCCCCCCATAGCAGATTTTAAAGATTCTCTAAAAACATAAAGAGTATCAGCCTGCTGAAGCAAATGATGCGCTTTATCGTTATTTGCAATAATAAGAGAAACACCTTGCTCATAATACTCTGGATGAGATAATCCCCAAAAATCAGCAAGAGTAATGTCCGCAACTCTATCAATCATAGCAAAATAACAATTACTACAACTTTTTCTGTCCAATAACCAACTTGCATAAATAGAATAAAAAATATCATTTTCTCGCTTTAACTTAACTTTTTCTCCATTTATATCTATTGTGGTTGTCTGCGAATATTTCCATTCCTGACTATTATTCTTTTTATCGCGAAAGCTATAAATTTTCTTAGAGTGATAATGTTCCAAATGCAAATCTAATGCTTCATTACTAGCAATTCCATGACATACGACCTCAATCGTTATCAAATGATCTGTTTCTCTCCTTTTCCCTAAATATCCATAAAGTGCAGCTATTTGGCATGGACATCCGGAAAACATTATCCAATATCCATTTTTAAGTTTTTCCGCAACCTCTTTATAAATACCTTGTGTATTACTTTGTATATATTTACTGTTAGATAATAATTTTATGTCTTGCTCTGTTTCTATTGAAATATGCCGTACTCTATTATTACTTAAAGTTGCACCAAACACAGCAACTTTTTCATCCTTATGTTTCCTAAAAAAAGCCTGAGCTAATCCTGTAAAAGCTCCACCACTTGCCGCATTTATACGTAATTGCTCATCACTAGCCCAACCTCCATATACATTCATGTTTTCTACAGAATTACATTCTATTGGAGATACTATAGGACATGTTTTTTCACACAGACCACAACCAATGCATTTACCTGTATCTATTTTAACATAAGGATGTTCATTCTTTATTATCTTAAAAATAGCCTGATGTTTGCAAGCATCTATACAAGCCAAACATCCTGTACAATTTTTATCTGAAGCTAAATGGGGAATATTCATAAATTGGAATATATATTATCAAGTTGTTTACAAATATTTTGTATATTAAACTCACTATTAACTAACTTATCCGCTTCTTTAACTATATTATTCCTATACTCTTCGGAATCCATCATTTTCACTAAACAACAAGATAATTCCTCTACATTAAACGTATCGTATATCAATCCATTTTCATCACTTCTTATAATATCAGTAATTCCTCCCACAGGAGTTGTTATAACAGGCACTCCATATGCAAAAGCATCAAGCACACCCATAGGAAACCCTTCTCCCCAACTAGGTAAACAATATATAGAGGCTTCCTGAAAAGCGTTGTCCTTATCTTTTCCTGATATCCATCCTAAAAAGACAACTTGATTCTGTGGAATTTTCAACTGACTCTGAAGACATTTTGCTTTATCAATCTCACCATTTCCTGCAAAAATGAGTTTCCAATCTGGATACTTATATGCAATCTTTCCAAAGGCCTCTAATAACCGATTATATCCCTTACGTTCATTTAAAGTTCCAGCAAAAAGAATATTCTTTTGTTTCTTTGAAAATTCCCTATTCACGTTGGGACAAGGATTAAACACAACCTCCATCTTATATATTCTATCCGGATAAGCCTGCTTTATCCACTTAACCCATTGACTTGAAAGAACAATCAATAAATCGGCATAATCAAATAATTTCTTGATTCTAATAGAAAAATGCATATCAAAAAGATGCTTTTCTGTCGCTGGATGAAAATGGATAACGACTTTTTTTCTATACAATTTGGCTATTCTAGCAAATATCAATTTTCTTGTTACTGATGCGCGCAATCCTACATGTATATGAACAATATCATAAAATGGCAATAAAAGAATATAAAGCAATAATGCTCTTATCAAATAACCTATTTTACAGAAAATATTTCCATCACGATGCGTTTCTATCCATTTACAATGATACTTTTTCCACTGTTCACCTGTTTCATGAGCTTTTATGACTGATGTTATCCCACCACGTGTTTTACGCGATGTTGCTACAACTAATACTTTAATCATTATCTTTAAACTTAATTATTTTTGCAGGAATTCCTCCAACAATAGCATTATCTGGAATATCTTTAGTCACTATAGCATTGGCACCTATTGTTACATTATTACCTATTTTTACAGAACCAAAGATCTTAGCACCTAACCCTATATAACAATTATCCCCAATATAAACCCAAGAATCATCTCCTTCAAGATTTTTATTACCAATCACTACACCAGGAAGAATCGTGCAATTACGCCCAATACAACAATTTCTTTTTATTCTTACAAGAGAACCTAGATGCATTATTCTAAAACCTGGACCTAAATTATTTGGCTTTATATCAATTTTTAACTGATAACACATCTTTTTATATCGATAAAAATAAAAATAATACAACAAGCTATTCCTATGACAATTCTTATAATATTCTAAATATCGTAAGTTCTTTATATATTTCCAAACATACCATACTTCATTACGAAGAATAAGATCCTTTATTGTTGGCCTTTTATTATCAAAACGCTTTAGATCTTCTGAAAGATAAAACCTAAGATCTGATTTTGACTGTATCATATATATTATTTAATTCTATTTCTTTTTAATTTTAATACCATTTTTAACAATAGAAACAATAACTTATAATTTCCAGATAATATCACCACATATATCACACGTGAATATAGAGGAAGATATAATACAGAGAACTCTTTATCTATTATTTTCCAAATATCATCATCCAAAACCCTTTTTAGATGCAAGCTCTTACTATTTTTTAATTTACAGAATTTAAGACAAAAAGAACGTGAATATCCTATGAATAATCGATTCACACGGTTTCTAAAATCAGGAGAATCATATTTATCTAAAAGACATGTTCTCAACTGTTTAAATCTATCAAATTTATCAAAATTAAAAGTTGCTGTCAAAGACGTTCCATTCAAACAATATGAATAGAACACATTTTTTATATAGGCTACTTTATTAGCTTTTAAAAGGAAATCTATTTGAAAAGGAATATCCTCAGATACGACCTCCCGTTCTGAAGGAAACAATATTTCGTTTTCTTTTATAATCTCATTTTTATATATAGAATGCCATACGGACATTTGATATAAACGCTCTTTTTTAATACGTGGACCTGAAGCTATCATATTCAACATAAAATGTTGTACTTCCTCTTTTTCCCATAATTCATTTTGCTGAACTTCGTCACTATTCACCCATATACCTTTTGATACTTCCGTTCTAAATCCACAAAAAACAGCATCACAATCATTTTGTTTTGCAGATTCATATAAAACTTCATACATCTTTACATCAACAAAATCATCAGAATCAACAAATGCTACATACTCTCCTGTCATTATTTCCATACCTGAATTACGAGCATATCCAAGTCCAGCATTTTTCTTATGTATAACTTTTATTCTAGAATCTTTCTTTGCATACTCATCACACATTTGTGGACAATTATCAGGTGAACCATCATCAACCAATACAATTTCAATTTCTTTTAATGTTTGATTAATCAATGATTGTATACAACGATCAAGATACTTCTCTACATTATATATAGGAACAATTATACTTACTTTAGGTTGTTTACTCATTTCTTCTCTTTTTTACGGCATTTACAAACTCATCAAATCCATTAAATAGTGATTTATGATTTTTTTTCCATTCTTCAAATTGGTTATCATTAAATATGCGATAATATGGATAATTATAATCTTTAAAATTACGTCCATTTACAAATATTGGATAATCATCATAAAAATCATTCACGTTCAGTTCTCTACCTGTATCTAGTATACTATTTGCATATTCAAAACATTCATTAATATATTGAGTTTTCCGTTTATTATAATAATCGTCATAAGTTCCAACAACTTTAGCTGGGACTCCTACAGCAATACTATTAGAAGGTATATCTTTTGTAACAATTGAACCAATACCAATAATAACATTATCTCCTATCGTTACATTCTTCAAAATAGTTACATTCTCTCCCAACCAAACATTATTACCTATTTTTATTTTACCATGACTAGGAATGAAATCCTGATGACTATTTATAAAACACCATGATGCCCAATCATGAGTTAAAATTATAGTGCCTCTATGAAGGAATACATTATTTCCAATTTCTAATAATTCAGGTCTAGAAACATCTATTTGTATTTTCTTTGGATCTAGAACAACACACCCACTCCCTATTTTTACCTTATGACGATGAAGATACTTAATATATCTATTAGAAGAAGATGTATAATACAACTTATATATTCTATTTAAAAATTTTCTTAACATATGGCTTTAAATTTATCTTAACAAAAAAAAACAACCAAACACAATATTGCCAATATGCTGAGAGCTTACTTTTACAATGAATTTTATATAACAGTTTTCTATCGTCAGAATTTTTCTTAAAATTTATCTTAGTAGAAATACCCCCATAACACATATTCGTTAAAATTACATCTATAAAAAGCACATTTACCTTTGCTTCATACATACGTCTAAACCAATCAAGATCAGCCATTATCGCAAATTTTTCATTGTAATACCCATATTTTTCATATATCATTTTAGGAACAACCGTCGCAGGATGTGGAAATCCCATCCAATATTTTTTATAAGCAATACGAAAATTTTCTTTAGAAGATCCCATAATTTTGACAATATCATCGTTTACATTCCTAAAATTCATTCTACCTGCGATTATAGGAAGTTCTCTACTCTTTAAAGTTCGTACAATATCAGCTAATTGATTTAAAGCATCTGATTCTATATAATCATCAGAATTCACTAACCAAACATAAAACCCTTTAGATTTTTTTATACCTTTATTAAAAGCATTATATATTCCATCATCCGGTTCACTGCTCCATTTCATACGTCCCTCAAACAAAGGTTCGTATTTTTTTATAAGATCCACTGTTCCATCTGTCGAATTTCCATCAACCACTATATATTCATAATCAACAAACTTTTGTTCCAAAACAGACTTCAAAGTACGTTCAATAGTATTCTGACTATTATAGCACACTGTAACTATAGAAAACAAAGGATTCATATATTAATTCATTTTTCGTTAAGGAAATATCTATATAAAAATATTGACACAATCAATGGAAGTTCCATAAAATAATAACTAAAAGAAAGAATAGCTAAGACTACATACAACAGAAATGGCTGATTCACATTACAGGATAAAGAAAAATAACGAGAATTTTTTATCAATAGTAATTGTAATAATACGGCTATAATTATACCGTATTTGGCAAAATCCTTCAATATACCATTAGTCAATGAAAGATTTTCCGAAATATTTTCACTTACATAAGTTGTATTCAGTCCATATCCAATAATCGGAGAATGTATAAAATTCAAATAATCCAAATAGATACATTCAAAGCGTTGAGGGGTTATTACCGTCTCACTATTATCCACATAATCCATTCTACGGGTATCTTCTGTTAGAAAACTTTGTTTTTGAGAATTCTCTTCTATTTTTTCAGATATAAATGGCAAGGAATATAACAAATATAAAATAGGAACTAATATAAAGAATTTTAATAAGAAATATATTTTATTCTGTGATTTCGCATATAAATATGATATTATTATCACTATATATGCAATGTATCCAGTTGTTGAAAAAGAAGTAAAAAGAGCTATTGATAAATAAAAAAAATTCTTATTATTCTTTATACGTTTATAAATGAACAGGTTTATAACTAGAGCTATTATAATAAAACTTGCAAATAATCCGGGCTCCCAACAGAAACCACAATTCCGGGTTATACCTCCGTATAGTTGCGTTTCTGTATCAAAAACATTTGCTACGTTATAAATAAGAAAACTCGCAGAACTTATCCGTGTTGCCGGTTCAAATAATCCAAATTTTGCTATATTTAAAGGGCCTATTATAATTGTAATAACCCACAGACATACACATAATATCGATAATTTTGTTACAGTATCTTCATACAGAAGAAAAAGTCTTGATTTAAATAGATTTACTAATGAGTACGCAGCTAATATTTTAAAAAAGAGTAAGAACGTATCAAAATAACGAAATTCCTTACCTAGTAAAAAATGAATAAGAAGCCATAAAGAAAGAATTGAATATAAGATTAATAAATTTCTATTCTTAAATGACAATCTATATTTATATATCATATATATAGTAGGGATACAAAAAAGTAGAAACCCCACAATATTTGAACGAGGATCCAAATTTGTTGTAAGGACAGTAGCACGCGCTGCAAATAGAAATAAAATAAAAAAATAGATCCTTTTTATCCTTGACATCCTAGCTAATGTAGGATTGGCATTAAATATTGGCATAAGAAATATTGTATCACCAAAATAAATTTTACTTATTAATAATACACTTTTTATCTAAAAAGTAAAATCATACATATTACAAATAATCAGGAATTTTATAATTAGAAACGTTCTTCATATCGCTATCACTTAAAAAATCAGTCCCCACAGATTTTTTATTATAAAAAACAGTAGCAAACAAATTTTCCAATTCACTTTCTTTCAATCGCTTTTCCTCTGGATATAACTTCATTTCATGCTGAATAATTTGTTCTTTAGAAAACTTTACTCCAATAATTTTTGCAGGAACACCAGCTACTACAGCATAAGGAGGTATTTCTTTATTCACCAAAGCACATGCACCGACAATTGCACCTCTACCAACATGAGCGCCTGCAATTAAGGTTACATTTACTCCAATCCATACATCTTCTTCTACAATAATATCTCTTTCTTCATCATTAATATGCAACGGATTAGATACCGTAACCGGAACACCAACAACTGGTTTATGATTACCTGTTATCACAGTTAAACCAAAACTTACAGCAGAATTTTTCCCTAATATAAAACGACCTGTATAATTAAGAATTAAAGCATTCGGAGATAATCTGCTTCCGTCTTCAAAAAAGACGTTACGAGGATTAGAACACACTATGGGCATACGGATAAAAGCATTATCTGCTCTATATCCCCAATATTTTTTCTTTCGAGGTTTTACATATTGATTTATTAAAACATTTATAAAATTTTTAATATAAAATATTGTTGGAAATTTATTTTTCAAAAACCTTTTCATACTTCCATTTTTATTTAATCCAAATACCACTAGCCTTACAAGATAAAATTTTACGTATTTGAGTTGTAAAGAATATTGCATAAATAAAGTTTATCACACACATAGATGTAATCACACCATACATACCAATGTATTTACCTAAAAATAAAGACAAAGGTATGTGCAAGATCAAACCTATCATAATAACATATGTTTGAAGCTTTACTGCCCCAACTCCATTTATCAGCATAACCTGTAATGAATCCCAACAATGAATCAATGTATAAACAGAAATAGATACTGTCAAAATAAATGGTATTAATACTTTCTCTCCTACCCAAACTTTATATATAATTGGCGATATTATGGTAATAATAATAATTAAAATACATAAGACCATATAAACATTTACCATCTTTTTATAGATGTTAGTCATCCATTTAAAATCTTTCTTTGCATAAGCATCAGTATATGCCGGCCATAATGGATTAAGAATTATTGTATATACCATCACAACAACGTTTAATATCTTATAAGAGATATTATATTGAGTGACTGCTGATGGCCCATCAATATGAGATATCAATAAATTAGTTGCCTGATAAAGCACTATTTGCTGAACTTGGATAATAAAAAATTTCACTCCTAAATTCCATAAGTCCTTGATATAACGGGTATCTATTGACGCTATCGAGGGAGCAACATTCCGCATTGATGATTTAAAATAAATAACAGAAGAAACTCCAACAATCACTATGGGCATCATGGAATAAGCAAAAGCTAAATTAAAAAGTGACGGTTCAACAAATTGAGTCATTGCACCAATAATAATCAATGAACAGACCTGTCCAATAACATTAAATAATGAAGAAAGAGCTGTTTTCTGATGAGCAGCAACAACAGCCACAAAAACATTGACAATCATTTGAAGGGCTACAAAAACGAATAGAATCTGTATTGTTTTAAGAATCACTTCCTGATTAGAAGAATCTACATTCAATATAGAGCACCAATCGACAAAGGGACTAACAATATACAGAATAATCGCTAGAGGAATAAAAATAACAACCATTATAAAATAAGTAGTTGATACCAGACTCTTACCTTTATTATAATCTCCTTTAGCTATGGCTTCAGCTAACCGATTCTTTAAACCTAACGTAAAACCAACATCCATATATGTCAACCAATGAAGAATAGAAGATATAGTCAGCCATATTCCATATATTTCCACAGAAACATATCCCAATGTCATCGGAACAAGCAGTAATGAAACAAGAATACTTACTCCTTTTATAAGTAATGACCATAGTATATTCTTCTTAATTGTAGCAGTCCGTTCTGAACCTCCCATTATTTTCTTTACAACTGTGCTAAACATCATCCTCGCTGAAATCATTTTATCTATATATCAATAAATCCGTTTATTTGAATTATATATAGATTTATACTTTTATAGAAATTCAATCTTCCTCAAAAGGAACTCAAAACTAATTATTCGTAGTTTCATTCTCTCCATAACCATATCCATATTTCTTGCCATATCCATAACGGCTGTATTTGCCATACTTACCCAAGCCATAGAAATAACCGTTGGTACGGCTGTCCATATTCAGGGCATTGATCAATATGCAGGGATTAGGCAGTTTTCTATCACGGTTCAGCTCATTAATCAGGGCAAAGTCACTCTTATGGGTATAGTCGGCACGGCAAATATAGACACTCATATCCGCTACACGGGCTATCAGCTGGGTATCGGTAACCATGCCTATCGGGGCGCTGTCCAGCAAGACATAATCAAAATGCTTTTTCAGTAACTCAACAGCATCGTCCAACGCCTGACGGGATACCAGCTCCGTAGGATTGGGAGGTACCGGACCACCGGGAAGCACATAGAGGTTCTTGCTGACACTGGATGGCTGACAGAGTGAAAGCAAATCGATAGACGGGTCAGCCAGATACTGGGTAAATCCATGGGCTCTTGGTGACAGGCCAAAAACCTTGTTCAGACCGGGCTTGCGGATATCCAGACCGACTACCACTACCTTCTTGTCCATGAATGCCAGACTGGCTGCCACGTTTCCGATATTGGAACTCTTACCCTCACCGTTCATGGTAGAGGTAAAGAGAATTACCTTCTGACCGGGCTGGAGCATATAGAGAATATTGGTACGTACCGAACGGTATACCTCCTCCATCAGTTCGTTGCGGTTCTCGTGTACCACAATGGAATTCGTATCCATTCCCTTTACCAACGGTACATCCCCCACAATAGGCAAAGAAGTAATGGCTTCCACATCGGCACGGGTTTCTATCTTGAAGCGGAAAAGGTTACGGAGATAGATGACACCTACAGGCACGGCTATACCGAAGAGCAAGGCTATCAGATAGAACAGTTTGCCTTTGGGTGCTACCGGGGACTTATCCGCCATCGGGGTATTGATGATGCGGCCGTTGTTGGCAATGGCAGCCAGCGTAATGGCATTCTCCTCACGCTTCTGCAACAGCAATAAGTAGAGGTTTGCCTTGATTTCCTGCTGACGTGAAATGCTGATAAGCTGTTTCTCCTGACGGGGAGCATTGCTGATGCGGCTGCTGAACTTCTCGGCCTGACGGTTCAGGTCGGAACGGGTAATCTGTAAGCCTTTCTCCACGCTCTCGACCGTAGTCACCACGTTGGCACGCATGGCACGGATGCTCTCGTCAAGGGTTACCACAGCGGGGTTGCTCTCACTGGAAGTACGCAGCAGACGCTTGCGCTCAATGAGCATCTGGTTGTATTTGTCAATCTGGGAGCTCAGGTTCTGGTCGGTAAGCCCTACATTGCTCGGGATAACTTCCCAGGTATTTTTCGGGTCGTTGATATAGCTGCGCAAGAATTCCACCAGACGAATCTGGGTGGCATTCTCTGCCTGCTTCTGGTTATAAGCGGAGTTTTCTTGAAGGGCCAGCTGGGCATCGGCTTCCAGATTGGTCAGTCCCGACTGCTGCTTGAAGTCTGCCAGTTCCTGCTCCGTGGTACCCAACTCGCTGTTGATGATACGGATACGCTCGTCAATAAACTCTGCGGTACGGGCGGCTACCTCGTTCTTATCCTCGTTGGTATCGTCGTTATAAATGGTTACCAGACGGTCCAGGTAATCCTTGGCTCTCGCTACACTGGTATTCTCTAACGCCAACTGGGCAATACTGGTGGTCTTGCTGGTAGGCTCCACGCTCAGGGCATTGGAATAGGCTGCAGCCACGGCAACGGGAGAAGCGATGGTTGCCTCTACCGTCATCGGAGCGGTAATACCCACCGAATCACGGCTCAGCGTAAGGGTTCCT
>OBKR01002311.1_pt1 | contig 14293 bp, 13 predicted proteins | sample 1518991 | NCBI WGS metagenome assembly OBKR01 (sample SAMEA2452117, study PRJEB22498) | human gut metagenome | biome: human feces; feature: human gut; material: feces | place: Australia | collected 2012
ATTACATTGGCAATCAATTCGTTATAAAGTTTTATTCTTTTTACGACAGTCCCTATATAATACTTTTACTCCATTACAGTCTATGCTGCCCTCTCCAACACATGTAAAATCCACTTCACTCTCTTCAGCCGCCAACGCTTCTACATTAATAATTGATATAAACGAAACCGGAATTTGTTTTTTCTGACCGGCTACATAAAAAGTTGTTACCATTGCTGTAATAACACATACAACCAGCATGCTTAATTTTACTCTGTTCATGTTTTCCTGTTTAATATTGATTTTTATAGCGCAAAACTAAGCATGAAAATCTATTCCCTCTCTATTTTTACTATCACTTCGAACTCACTTTTTGCATATCATCCTTTAAATTTCTATGCCGTTACATGTAAATTTGTACACTTACATGTAAAATTGTACACATCGGTCATTTCCATACCTTCGGAGGGTAGTAACAAGACATAACAATTGGTCGCTCTATTATATTCAATGCTAAAATCACCCACTTCTTTCAATTTTTTCCGTATGTCTATCAACCGTGTTGCCAAAGCACTTGTCTGTATGGTAGTGTCTCCTATAATTTTCTGTCTTAAATCGGCAGAAAGCATTGTATGCTTGGGAGCAAAATACAAAGACTCAAATATCTCGGCTTCACGCTTTGTCAACTGCACTGTATGTTCAGAATTCGGCAAATGAAAGGTACGATGTTCGCGGACATAACACACTTTATTTGTGTCAACACTTGTTTCTTCATGCAACGCTTCTTGTGTTGCTTCCGGTTCAGACTTGTGTTTCCTGCGATACCCATAAACCCCTCCTGTGACAATCATCAAAACAACAATGCCCAATCCGATTTCCACATTCCAACTAAAAAGAAAAGGAATATGGGCATAGGCCTTTAAGCTGTATTCATTACCGTTTCCCATGTTATAATCCATCACCGGCAGGGAAGAAAGGCTGTCGCCCGACGTGGTATGTTCTTCCCGGTCACGGAAATCAAAAAACAAACGGACAGAAAGTCCCCTTTGAGCTAAAGAATCAATACATGCCGTCCGGAAAGAATCGAGCCTGAACGGAGTCTCTACCAATGATATTGAATGTAAAGCACGTTCTCGTGACATGAACGCAATGTTTTTCATGCTTGAAAGGGAATCCATCAGGAAACGTTCCTCACCCCGTCCTACATTGATTGTTACGTAAAAAGGATAAGGCTTGAATATACGAGTATGTCCTTTTCCACTAGTATATATCTTCTTGGTTGCCTGAATTATCTGTGCACGGGTTCTCATCTCTTGGTGAAACATTCCCTTCACACAAGACTGAACATCAGACAATGCCTGTTGCCTTACATTTCTGTAATAAGCAGCATATACAACTGACATTATAATTACACACACTGCATAAATAGAAATCGTCTTCCACTTTTGAAATCCTATGTTTTTCATACCAACAATTTTTTACTGATAGCAAAGTTAATATTTTTTCTTTTTGCTACGGCATGAAATCATTCATTCCCCTTAACGGGCAGCTCAAAGCTCACAACCTGCCGGTCGGAGTTTACGCGTGTGGCCACAATCTGCCGCCGCGCCTCGTCAACATAAAAGCCACTCACCTTGCAATCAAGTTCATAGTTGCAAATCGGTTCGCCCGACAGGGAGAAGACGTAGATAAAACGTCCGCCATCGTTCTGCACCCTTCCTTCGGACAAGATGTGCCCGATTTCATCAAACGACTGGCCCTGAAAGATGGCATAGATGCACGAATCGCCCACCTGCACATCACTGAAACCCATGATGCCGTCGGGCACGGCATATCCGTCGACATTCCGAAAACTGGGCTCTCCGGCAGGGCCCTGCACCACAATGGGATTCAGCGAATCGGCCGGGTGATAGATTTCGAGCACCTCGCCAAGCTGGGTGGCTACGGCCAGCACTCCGTTGCGCGGATTGAACGAAAGGAAGCCACGCCAGGCCTGTGACAGGGCTGCTTCTGAAGAGATGTGGGTTTCACTGGTGGGGATATGCCCCATAGTAGCAGTTATCTCGCCCCGACGATTGACACAAAGCAACCGCGAACGACCGCTATAATCGGGGATATAGGCCAATGAATCGTCGGCCAATACAAAATTGAGAGGCCGCAAAGTGGCGGTCAGGTCAATCTGCCGAACCAGCTCCACACCCCGCCCCTGCGGACGGAACACCTGCCACTCACGGCGATTGGCATCGACTGTCCAAATAAGTGAATCGTCCCAACTAATATCATCGCCCGAAAGGGTTTCTTCCGGTCCCTGTCCACGCTTGCCGAAGGAGCACAGGTAACGAAAATCAGGATAAGTAAACAGGTGATAAAAGCAGGAATCGTGATGATAGTCGAGTATGACGGCACGCGTCTTCTCCCGGTTCACCCGTACCCGAAACGGATAACGGAGCAAAACAGAGTCTTCATTCAGCGGAATATCGACCGAACGGAGTTGCACCGTCTGTGGAAACTTTTCATAATAATGCCTGCCATCGGCAACATTGTGACGCGACCGGCAGGCACTCCATCCCAACAACAAAAACAAACAACATCCCAGCAGGGAACATAAGGATAATTTCTTCATATAGCTTTAAGGTTTTTTTATTTATTAAATCCTCTTCGTAGTAAAGTATGAAAAAAGGTGTCATCCTACCAGTTGATAGGCTTCAAAAGCTCATTTTTTCTCTACTTACTTATGGACCTGAATAATCAAACTCATTATGTTTTTTCCCTGCAAAATTCCGCAACACCGCCGAGCCTGCCAAACTTTTTACATCAAATTTTACATCAAATATTTCAAAGAACGTTAGATTATCAGCATTTCATCATTTAGCAATGTTACTGTCTGCCATCTGATAGACTATCAGACAACATCCTCCATTACGTAACATATCTTCCACTTCGGAATTTCCTTCTTGAAATCCATAATTGACAAGTTCTTTATATAACATATAATTATCGTTTATATAACCTATAAAGCAATTATCCATAACCCCGATAATATTAACCGGAAGATTTTTGGCACATGTTTCAGAATTGCCAAATACCTCATTACATGCATCAACGGCAAACATTTGCGCTCCTTCACCGGCAATACTTATCTCCATAACACTATAACCGTCGACCACAAATGGAGTTTCTGCCAGGAATTGCCATTGACCGGCATTTACATCTTTAAGACGCAGACTCTTGTCACGGGGCAAAGAATCTGAAAACTCAATCGGATGAAAAACCGGCTCGCCATCTGAAGGAAAGATGAAAAATCCATCGTATTTCAAACAATGGAATATAATATCTTCTCCATGTCTGGTAAAATATCGGGTCTTCCCATATATCTCTGTATATTCCTTCTCTACCGGCAGATATTTTTTGTTTATCTGCCATTTTCCATCCGTACGCCATACCGCATAGTCTACTGATGCCATTGACATTTGCGCTTCAGGATTGTTTCTCAGGCAAGTAAACAAGAAATCATCGTCATTGAATGCTTCCATATCCCAAGCCACAAAAGGAACTTTTGTCTTTTCAATAAAACGCCCTTCGTCTATCGAATAACGTGACATTTCATGAGAATAGTTGTCAAGAATATATATAGAAGTAGAAGTCGCTGTAAATGCGGCAATTTCAAGATACTCCTCCGGTCCCTGTCCTTTCCGGGAAATATCATACAGGAATCTGCCATCGGCAGAATAAACCTGCAAGACGCCTTGATGCAGACTACCTATAACCATGAAGCTGTCTGCCACACACAGTTTCGATATTTCATACAGAACCTTTTGTCCACTATTTTCTAACGGAATCCAATAAACAGAATCTATAATACCATCCGGTAACGTATCGGGCGTTTCCATGAACAAAAGCGAATCGGATGTACGCATATTCAAAGGCTCACATTTCTTTTCACGTGTAGCACAGCTTGCCATTGTCATCACCAGAATCAACACAATAGAAATTCTACCAGCAACATTCATAACAGTCATCCCCATTAAACTATATTTTCATATACATAAACCTCTTCATCAGCAGTCACCCCATAAATCTTGTCTTCCCAAATTCAGTAATAAATATGGATAACAGATATCACATCCATAGATTCCTATATTTTGAATATAAGAAAGCTTTTCCCCTTTAAGATGCCGTGTTGTTCGAAACTGTGAAATATACCTGATTTCACTATTAAAACTATTGCCTTTCCTTTCACAACTTGTTTTTTTATATAAATCTAATGTTTTTAATTGTTATTAATTCACTTTCCACACATATATCCTTTCAGCGCAGTACTAATACCATATTTGTTTGTCATCCTCATAAATAAAGATACGCTCGTCCTTTCCTCTTGTATGGTCTCTTAATATGAGCAATGCCTTTTCGGACACTTGTCAAAAGTCAATATCAAATCTATAGCTTCCTGCTGTCCAAGCGATACCCATTCTTTCAGCAACTATTGAAATCTAGTCATTTTAATTGCCATATAGTTGACGTAATACAATTACATGACCTTCATGCAAAATATGATTTTTTACACTGTCAGGAAACAATCTTGTCTCATCTTCAGCTAACTCCATTATCGGATTTATTACAGATATTACATAAGGTTCACTATACCCTACAAATTGTGAATCGTCCGATTCATCCCTTCCAATACCTTCATAGCGTTTATTTGCTTTAATATCATATACAAAAAAACGAGTCTCCATACCATCCAACAAAGTACCGACAATATAATCATCTGTTGATAGTATTGGACTCTTTAATAATGTATAATTTTGGAATTTACCGATATTCGCTTCTATATTTTTCTTATCTTCATCTGGCACATTCTGTACACCAAAGTCAAAAAGGAAACTTTGAATTTCTCCTTCAGGATGCAATACATATATATTGTTATCTATTGGACGATTGTAAATTATATTACCCTGATGCTGAGTAAACGAAATCATTGAAATCCAGTAATTATCATCTATATATTCATCAAAAGGTAACAAAAGATGCTTTATTTTCAATTTATTATCAGTAATCATTAACTTATATCCTTTTCCTTCACCTTTATTCCATGATGACAGAGCAAACAAAAAATCACCGTTATCAAATATCTGAATGGCATCTGCCTCAAAAGAAAGTTTGAGATTAGACTTCTCTTTCAAATTTGAATCATAAATAAACAACTTATCCAATTGTCCATCCAAACAATAAACAGAACCTTTAGAGTCCACATCAAAATCAACAATATTCATATATTCACCTGGACCATTCCCTCTTCTACCAACTTTTGCAACTAGATTTCCCCATTTATCACATACTACCAATTTCTTTTTAAAAAAATCCAATATGAAAAACCGGTCCTTATAATATTCTATTTTATCAAAATTCTGACATAAAAATTCGGCCGATTCTTCCTTTACTAATATATAACGTGATGCTCCCATTATTGATTCGGGAATAGAAGATATATTCTCTTTTTCTGCTTTGTGATAATCTATATTGATACATTCAATATCTCTTTCGCTTTTTTCTTTTTGACCACAGGACACTAAAAGAATAAGCAAACAAAAATTCAATATTATTTTATAATTACACATATTAACCTTTCAATTTTTACCCCGTAAACCTATCATATATAACAATTTATATAGCAAGTTAACAGAGTTTATTCAACATTCCAATTTAATCACAGCCATGAAGATCACTACAGGTCTATCATTTGCGCATATACAACTATTAAAGAGCTTCAGACCTATACACTCAGAGTTGTTATCTTCTCCACTTTCCAAAACTTCTAAATTATTTATAGCAATACCAGCCATTTTTGAAGATGTTCGTAACGAATACCTTGTATATCCGGCAGCCACAACAACAGCCAAAATAAAAGCCAGTTTTAAAATAATCTTTTCATATTCCTTCTTTCTAATTATTTACAAAGTTATTTGCAGATATTTATTTTCAAGATGGCTTATTTCTTTGCATGAAGGATATATAGAACCGGATTCGAATCTTCTGAAACATGCGGCATATCCACTTTCGATGCCAGTTCATTTGCCTGTTCCGGAGCGACGACAACAATAAATTCATCGTTGGAAGAAACATACTCTGGCAATACATATTCCATACCCAGAAAATTATCAATCGGCAACTCTAAAGATGATGTCTTTGACGTACCTTCCCGCTTATCATAAACAGACAAGTAAGGTATATTATTATCATGGAAAACAATAAGGGCATATTGGCTGTTTTCTGTAAAATATTTAATATGACAGCGACTGCTCTTCAGCTTTTCTTTCATTTCTTCCAACGTTAAAGATTTTGCCTCGTCCAGACTGAATGAATTTGCACCCAAATCTATTTTATATGCCAATGACAATTCTCCCTTTTGATTGATCTTATACATGTTATTATCCAGGAAACGGCGGTAATAAACTCCATTTTCTGTTTTCTGGAAAGGATGCACAAGTACTCGTTGTTTGTTACCATACTCACTGTTTGGGAAATAAGATGAAACAACTTTAAGATTTTTATCAGTAACTATCAGATTACTATTATCCTTATCATTAACAACAAAATAAAAAGTCTCATTCCAAAACTCCATTGCAGAAGCAAAGAAAGGTAACGTCTGTTCTGCTACCAAATCGCCCGACAAAGTATAAGTAATAATCTTGTTTTTATCACATAAGGCATAGATAACCTGTTGGTTTTCATCAAGTGAAAAATCGTCTATTCGATTATATTCACCCGGACCGTTTCCTACTTTTCCTATTCTACAGACAAATTGTCCAGTCTGTGATTTAAACACAAAGATTCCCGACATATAGTTTTTATCAAGAATATAGAACGCGTCTTTGCCCGATACAAGTTTGCTCACCTCTCCTATCAATGACTGTTTGGTCGTTTCAAGAGGCAATAATGATACAGTATCAGCTATGTCAGACAATCGGATTTCATCATCCGAATCACAATTCCAGGCAATACCCACAGCTGTTTCCGACACCGATGTACGGGAATCTTTACCTGAAAAAATAACGACTATAATCACAAGTAAAATAACAGCAAGCAAAATGATCAGTTTCTTCATAACAAGTTCTTAAATAAGTAAATAATATATGTTTTAGGTTTAGCTATTTCTGTATATCCTTTACCAGCTCTACCATCTGGAATCTGATAACGTCATCACTATAATCGGGATTCATTATATTATTCAGACTGATGTATAACTTACCCTTCGAGACAAAGCTTAATCGTGGATTGTATGTATAAGGTGGAAATAAGTGCTCTCCTATCACATTGAAATCCTCGTCAAGAATCATTATGGAAAACTGTTTCCTTCCAGTACGAAACAAAGAAAGGGCATCTACATCTTTGTCTATTTCCTGAGGTACATACACCACACGGTAATATACCTTATTGCATGAATCGTATATTATTTTCCCATAGGACGGATACTCACAGGATTCTTTTTGCAATACCGCAATATTTGTACTTTCACTTGAAAAAGGCTTCATCTCACCTATATACCGGCTCCTTACCTTCTTATATTCCACTTGATGCGTCAACGGATTTACTACCATCAAATCATCCATATATTCAAATGAATAGACAAATTCCTGACCATTAAAACAAAATTGATAATATGTATTGGCATTACCAGGCGAACCTCTACGGATAACACCGCCAACCGGAGGAAACTTGACTGGAAGCGCTTCCACCTCACCCGACAAGGTATCCAGCCTGCACAACAGTGCACTTTTTTCCAGCAAATCTTTTCCAAAACTGAAATTGATATTTTGCGGAATATAGAGTCTTCCGTCTATAAACTGGAATGCGCCATTATCTAGAATACAACCCACAGGATGATAACCATCAGCCGTTTCCGCATAGCTCATCTTTCGTTTTATACAACCGGTTGTATCGGTTACATAAAGTTCAGGCTGGGCAAGACTTGAAATATAAATATGATTACAGTCCGTCATCATGAATCCAAACAAGAAACCACCTTCTATCGCATCGGGACCTTCCTCCTTGAACTTGACTCTTTTCACCAAAGTCTCATTATGAATATCATATATCAGTATATCAGGGTAATGACTGTTCTGAAAATAAACATATTCCTTACCGTCACCATCCATACAACTACGTATCATCAACGGTACTTTTACATCCGATGCCAGACGATAGTTCAAAAACGTATCCACCGTCTGTAACGTATAAGAATAATTCTTGCCTTTATTTCCGCAGGAACAGAACGAAACTACGGCAAAAAGATATATCCAAATTTTTTTCATAACATAACTTTCTTTTATTCATTAAAATGGCTTTATGTAACTCTTATTAGTTGAATCTTGATAATATTCTTTTTTTAATTCTTCATTGAATATATCAACAGGATAGGATTGTCTTCTTCATTGGAAGATTTTATCAGAAGCTCCAAACGATCATCGAGTTTATGTCCCTCATCTTTCTGTTGCAACATCAATCCGGGACGAAGCAATGAAACAAAAGAATGAGTGTCAAGCGTACTTACTGGAGAGCTGAAAGCTCCTATCTGCAAATCTGACTGAATTCTTTCCTGACTGAAATTGTATGATTTCTTTTTCTGCTTGTTATAAAAACCATAGAACATCTTTTCATTTTTATAATACGGAACGCACAACGCATTGTCTGTTTCATAAAAAGAATAATAAGCCACATACTTGGACTTCAGTAGCTCTGGAATGTAATTCTTATTGTTTTCTGAAAGCTCGCGCAAATAGTCTATCGGAGGTAATGTCTCCTCACCGAAACGGAAGTGATAAGCAGTTCTAAGGCTATCCCCCTCCATGCGATAAACTATAGGTTCAAAAGGTGTATAAAAACTGATTACTCCGTCAAGCAGACTCAACTTTCTGCCATTCCCTAACGAATAACCGCTACCAAAATCTATCGGAAGAAAATCTTTCTTTACCTTAAAAGAATCATCTGTCACGAAAACATAAGAATCGGAGATTTCAGACTTAGTCTTATTATACCAAACATAATCTGTTGCTGACAGCTGTATCATATCATCGCTATAGAACGGCAGTTTTTTTTCATACAAGCATTGAAAATCAGACAAATTGTATACAAGAACCTTTTGTGCTCCGATATCAATGACCGATAGAGTATGATTCTCTTCGTTAACAGAAAAAGAGAACGGACGCACATATTCACAAGGGCCGTTTCCACGAACACCTATCTGACGTATGAATCTTCCATTATCTGAAAATAAATAGAGTGCCCTGGACATCATGTTATCCAATATCAGGATACAAGTATCTATCTTGCAACATTGACTCACTCCGCCCAAAACACAATTGTCATTTGTCTCAAGCTTTACAAACGATACATCCAATAATTCGGATACATTTACCGAACTTTCTGTCGAGAAATCAATCTCAGCACATATTCCCTTTGCATTATCTTTTGAACATGATACAGCTGAAATAAAAATAAGAAATGCTACAAACAATTTATACATATACAATCTGATTTATAATAGGGTTATATAATACGTTTCTAATCTTTCAAACAAAGTATTTGCAATGTTATAATTTCGCTATTTTCTTCCTGATCCACTATTCTACACCACGTATTTCCATTTATACAAAAGATTTTAGGATCGGAAACAACATACGAATCCATATCATTTACCAACTCCGTAAACACAGAACAATCTTTTGTCTTGGGATTCATCATAACATACCGATAATAATTTTCCTCCTCATCAAATATGAAATAACTCATAAAAAATTGTTTATTCGAAGGGCAAAAATCAAATATCATCGCTCTTTGATACAATTCATTGGGATTTGGAGCCGCTACTTTCCTGACAGATATTGGTATAAACTGCTTAAGGCTGAGTTTTACAAGTGTGCTTATAGAGTTATTTTCTATTACATAGATATAGTCATTATTCCTGTCATAATAATAAATCGTATCATTAATCTGCTTTATATATGTAGACCTGCACTCAAATAACTCATCCTCTCTTTTATGCTCTAATAAAGTTGTGTCTTTTTGAGTACCAAAATCATAAGACCAAATGCCATTTCTTTTATACATCTTGTTTATACACGGCTGAAAGGCAAATAGTTTATTGTCTACAACAGAAAAATCCCTCATAAAGAACTTTTGCTTATCCGAAGAAATAAATACACCGTCATAAGTATATCTGTTAATCTTAAAGCTCATCATATCATAAACATAGATGATATTTCTAAAAGTATCTACAGCTACCGCATCATCATCCAGAAATTCTTCAGGACCTTGCCCTCTACAATTGATATGGCTTATCAAATCTCCACCTTTTGAAAAGACAAAAATTCCTTCATTTCTACTATCTTGTATTAAAATAGTATCATTATCAAAATAAATCTTTTTAATTCCTGTCAACAAGCATTCCTTTCCGGCTTTTAAATGAACATAGTCCAATTTGTCTACAAAAGAAGAATACAGTAAATCATTATTCCCCTGCTGTAAATCAACAGAAATCGCATCAGAAGTTTGCTTTGTACATGAAGAACTGACAAGTAATAAAATTACCAGAGTTATCATTGTTTTCTTTATAATTGCTTTTCTCATTATACTCCTCTTTAAAGATTCTTGTCATTATAGCCTTTGATACGATATTTATTGATAATATTGCATGAATCGGTCATTTCAACAAATAAGATTTCTTCTCCGCTAATTGCCAACGGGCGAAACAATTCATCGTTTTCTTTCACACATAATACCTGTTTTTGGTCATCCTTATCATATACGAACAAGTATGATTCTGCATTACAGTTGAAAGACAGCAATAACAAACTTTCCGATTCCAGATAATTTAACTCATTGACATACCCGGCTTCCTTCATTTTACGGAAAAAAATCATTGAATTCGTATTTTTGTTTTCTTCCAAAAAATCGGATGTGAACCAATGTTTACCAAAATCCAAATAATAAATCAGAACAGCCTCTCCATTCTCGCAACTATAAATCTTATTTTGCATTTCAGGAAGAAAATGAACTGCATTCCCTACATTTATCAGTGTAAAATAAGGGGCATACGTCATATTACGTAACTCAAAAGGAATGGAAAGAACATTCTGCATTGTGCGTTCATGTTCATAAAGCAGCATGTAAGCCTTCTCTGATAAAGCAGTGTTTCCTGTATCTAACCAAGTACCGTCCAAACTGTCTTTTGCAAAAGCAAGCGGCATAACCGAAAGATTGGTTGAAGAATGAAATCGACACTGCTTGTCGAGTTTGATAATTTTCTTTCCCGAAGAATCTAACAAATAGATCGTGTCACCATAGATCTGAAAATCAGACAACCCGATAAATTCTCCATTTCCTTGACCTAGCCGATTGTAAACAGTAAGAAAACGACCATTTCTATCATACTTATAAAGTCCTGGTGCACGATATGTATCCAATAAATATAATGCATCCTTATCTATCAGCATTTTATGAATCTGTCCGGGAAAAGTATCTCCTTCATTTTCCAAAGAAATACTACCTGTTTTCTCCAGAACTTCCATAACGGGTTGTGCCAATTCCAAATTTATTGAAAGAAGAGTTCCCGACTTCATTTTCGTAGCAGAATTGTCGGCGCAGGCGTAACACAACATAAGTGTCATTACTATATACAGAATATTACTTTTCATAATTTACTTTATGATAAACTACATTGTTTGAATAATTCCTACTATGAATTGCTCTCCTTTTAGCCCTATATATGCCAGTATTCGGGAGTCATTGTCTACCGCAAATGAAACAGCCTTATAAGGCAATATATAAGTTCTCTGATAATTCAATTCCTGGTCAAAAACCAATATTCGGGAGGTACTTTTTCATTTGCCGCCTCATTGAGCGGCCATCCGCAATACAATACATACACCTCATTTTCTGTTATCCGAATAGCCTGACAGCAAAGTGCACTTTGTTCCAATACGGTCTTTTTCTTTTCATCCACTACCGGAAATATATCATCATCTCCTATTTGTACTTCTCGCTGCAATGTCCCGTCAGAAGTGTATAAGAACAATTTATTATAATATCTCATACCTGCCACTAGAGTCTTTCGGGTTGGATGAACTCCGATTCTTGATTGCAGACCCAAACCCTGGGAATATTTCAATAAACTCTCCGGATATGCTGTCCATACCAACGAATCTTCATATTCAGCATATTTAAAATATATACCAGATTGAATATAGTCTAATGTTCCCCAATATTCCTCATCTATCTTAGTCAGATCTGGAGAACCGGCAATCTTTTCGGAAAGATCAAACCTCCCCATATCAGAAGTCTTACCAGATGTAATGTATTTCCATGCAAAAGACTTTATCATACGTGAATTCACATCATAACAATATACAGAATCACAGTCCTTCACATCTGTACCTGATAAAAACATAGGATATAAAAAATCATTGGGTCCCTGTCCTCTTACTCCAAAAGAAACTACCAGACTGTCTCGCTTCATATCATACACATGAAACATGCAAGAATCGCAACGATCAATCAGTAACAGAAATGAATCTTTTATGCATACCTGCTCCAGACAAAACAAGTCCTTCAAAATTATTTCTACAGGTTTTGTTTCCACAATCTGTTCCTGACGAACCACACTTTTTTCTGCAGATTCTTTCTGAGAGCAGCACCAAAAAGCAGTCACTATGATTAACAGGGATAGATATTTCATAAGAATATATTTGTTTCTATATCAAATCTTTCAAGTCCAAATATCCAAACTGAATTTCATCATTAAAACACATAATTAAACGATCATTATCTTTATCATAACAATATCTGATAATCTTATAACCTATATTTAATGTTTTCAGATAATTTCCATCTATATCGAATACATGAAATTTGGTCGGCTCATAAGTATCGTTTTTACGGGAGCCTCCAGAGTAAGGTACAATAATCTGATTATTACGGAATACAGCTTTACCGTAATAATTGGCTCCTCTTGCACTTTCTTTCCATTTGGGGCCATAGATATTACATTTCAGATTACCATCAAAATCACCAATCGTGAGTAAATCATGATTACTATAACATTCTGCATACAATTGTTTCTCTGCAGACACCGCACAAGTCATACGCTTACTTTCAATACTAGGATGCTCGTAACCCATTAGTTTATATTCGCCTGTAAGCATATTCCATTTAGCCACTTGCGGACGATAATTATTATTTCCTATCGGAAAAATAAATCGACCAACACACAGTGTGTCGTTTATATAAGTATATTCACTGGGAAATTGAGATTTCTCTAATGAGGCAACTTCCTTAAATGTATATGATGAATCCATCAAGACACTATCAATGTTACATGATAGAATTTTCTGTTTACCGAAATCAGTAATGTAAACTAATTGCTGTGATTCATTAAAAGCTAAATCTCCAATATTAGTAATTTCGTTTGGACCTCCTCCCTTATGTGCAAAACTACCTGCATAATGAAAATCATTCTTATCAATAACAAAGATTTGGCTATCCATTGAACTATGGTCTACTATCAATATATAATCTCCATTCACATATAGTGAAGAATTATCATGAACCATTACCTCTTCCAAACTTAATTCACGAACGGCATCTTTTACATCTGCCTCCTTATCCCAGGAATTGTAAATTCTTTCCTTTTCCGTATTTTGTGAACTACAAGCAAAACAAAATACAATCAATAAAAGATATATCACCTTTTTCATACTCTATAGGATTTCAATAAATAGAATTATAAGTCATTTAATGTATATCTGACAATACATATATCTGGTTCATAAGCTACTTACTTAAAACGAATATATTGCATTTTACTAACATATTAATTTCATATGAGTTGACTTTCCTGAAAATCAGCATAATACAGTTCCGGTTCTTCCTCATCATTTATGCACAAAAGCAATAAACGACGATAAACAGGATCTACTATCAACTGCTGAATACATTTATTTGTCTTAAATGTTTTCACATGATTCAATTCCCAATCAAAAACAACGATATCTCTTGGACGTTGACTGGCCGGACGGGTATCCTTATAATATTGATTGGCCGTTACCAAATAAATATAATTATCAGTAGAACTAATTTGTGAGAAAAATAGCTCAGATGATGTACTTAATTTTTCAGGACTTTCATAAACGGGCTCTATTTCTTTACCTAAAGTGACTCCTTTTAAGAATTCTCCCTTATTGTCATACAAAAAAATCTGATTATCCTCAAATCCGCAACCTATAGGGTTTAGTGGGATTTTGCTTGCAAAGCGACAAAA
>OBKR01002314.1_pt1 | contig 14265 bp, 9 predicted proteins | sample 1518991 | NCBI WGS metagenome assembly OBKR01 (sample SAMEA2452117, study PRJEB22498) | human gut metagenome | biome: human feces; feature: human gut; material: feces | place: Australia | collected 2012
CTCTGTCGAACACGTCTTTCCCCAGCACCATGAATTCAATAAAACCACAATCTCTTCGGCGTGTCTGGACGACTTCGGCAATCTGGCTCTGCTGAACGTAGAGCAAAACTCATCGTACAGCAATCAGGATGTGGCGAAAAAGAAGATTGATTTCTACTCGAAACCTACGTACGATTCACTAAAGCTTAAACTGATTTATGACGAGGAAGTGACACATTACGACGAGAATATGGTTTACAAACATAGGAAAGCTATGATTGAGAAAATCATGCAGTATTACACCAACAAGGTAAGATGCTAATCAATATATACTTGGAGTAGTACTTACGGTTAACCATCACCTCATGGTGATACAGTAAATATAATCACACAATAGCCGGAAGCATCCCTCCGTTACCTATAATAAAAAACACCCTACTTACAAGTTACTCGAAACACAAATTACATTTACCAGATAAAAGACAATTATCCAGCCGACAGAAACATTGAAAAAGACCTTTTCTTAAATAAAAATCGAGGCGTACAGACCGAGTTTAAAAACCCATTCTGTACGCCTCGCAGTTTTATCAGATTTATTTATTCGATTACTTAGCTACACGCTCCAGCCATTTCACCATGAACAGCATGACTCCCATTGAGATGAAGCATACGATCATGAAAATAGCCCAGCAGTATCCGATAGGAATAGCGTTATACATCAGAGGACCAATCCACAGCAGAAGATTACCTACGGCAGTCGCACCGAGCCATAATCCCTGACAAAGTCCTAAAAGATGCTTTGGAGCCACCTTCGAAACGAATGACAATCCAAGAGGTGAAATAAACAACTCTGCCACTGTAAGCAGGAAGTAAAGAACAATCAAAACCCATGCTCCTGCCTTAACCTGCTGGTCGATAGGAAGCTCTCTGTATTCGGCAGCAGAAGGATAACCCATAATGAGTGAATATGCAGAAAGGAAGAGATAAGCCAAACCTGCAATAAGCATACCGATGGCAATCTTACGCGGAGTAGAAATTTCCTTACCTTTTCTTGAAAGAGAACCGAAAATCATCATGATAATCGGAGTCAATGTAATCACAAAGAAAGGATTCACTGCCTGCCATATTTCCGGAGCAATTGTGGATGTATCGACGAAGTCTCTCGCAAAGAGTGAAAGTGAAGTACCGTTCTGATGGAAGGAGAACCAGAAGAAAATAACAACACCCAGCACTGCAAACAAGGCGTAAAGACGTTGTTTGATTTCCTTAGCCATAGCAGCCTTTTCTTCTGCTGAATAAGTAACAGCAGCTGCGGCTTCTTTCTTTCCCGGATTCGGGAACTGACTCTTGGTTACAAAGAAGATAATCAAAGAAATGAGCATTGCCGCAACAGATGCAACAAACGAATAATGAATACCTTCATTAAATATCTGCAAATATTGTGCACAAGAAGTAGCCATATCGGTAGTTGCACCTACGCACTGTGACATCAACTGATTCAAGTTGCCCATAGCCTCAGCCGACATACCGTCTGCACCTTTCGCTATATATTCATGACACAGAGCAGGAAGACTTGCATTGTAGACCATGTTGTGTGCGCTCAGCCACCAGCTTCTCAACAGAGGAGCGATAAACGGAGCTACCAATCCGCCGATATTAATAAATACATAAAATATCTGGAATCCGGAATCTCTCTTGCTCTTGGCTTCAATCAGTTCCTTTTCTCCTTTTTTTGCAGCCTCAGCTTCAAGATTATCGTACATCTGGCCTACAATAGCCTGAAGGTTTCCCTTGAACAGACCGTTACCAAATGCTATGAAAAACAATGCGATACAAGTAAGTGTAAGCAACCATGATGTATTGCCTGCATTGGCAGTAATAGGAATAGATAATGCAATATATCCAACAGCCATGACCACAAGACCGGCCATGATTGTACCTTTATAGTTCTGTTTTCTATCGGCAATCAGACCTCCAACAAGACTTAACAGATAGATACCTGCATAAAAGAATGAATAGATAAGTGTACTTTTTTCCTCACTTATACCAAATTTAGAACAAAGGAACAACACCAGCACAGCGTTCATGATGTAGTAGCCAAAACGCTCCCCCATGTTAGAAAGTGCGGCAGGTATCAAACCTTTAGGATGCTTGTTAAACATAAATAATGAAGATTTTAATGATTAATAAATTTATATTACTTGCAAATATATAAAAAAGTAACAAAAATACTGGTATTTGTCGCTATTTTTCGTTCTTCCCGATATGATATAAAAAAACATGGGCGCAATTCGCAAAAAATCCGCCCATGTTTCAAACAAAACGTCACCACGTTCTTATTCGCCGAACAGCGTACAGACTTTCGCCTGACTGACCTTTATCAAGTCGGCCGGAGCCAGTTTCACCTGCAAGCCGCGTACGCCCGCGCTGACATATATATAAGGATAATCATTGCATGTATGATGGATATAGGTAGGAAAATGCTTCTTCATACCAATGGGTGAACATCCTCCACGGATATATCCCGTCAACGGAAGCAATTCCTTTACATGAATGAGGTCACACTTCTTGTTACCTGAAACCTTGGCTGCCATTTTCAAGTCGATTTCATGCTCGCCCGGAATCACACAGACAAAGTAACCCGACTTATCGCCATGTAGCACCAAGGTCTTGAATACCTGTTCGATGTTTTCACCCAGCGTCGCAGCTACGTGCACACAACTCAAGTCGTTTTCGTCTACTTCATAAGGTACAAGTTCATATTTTATCTTATCCTTGTCCAGCAGACGTGCCGCATTGGTTTTCGCAATCTTTTCTTTTGCCATAATTCACCTATTGTTTTGATCATTTATTACTGATTAGCCAGTTCTTCACGCAGGAACTTAGGAGTATATCCTTTGTCCGACTGGGCGACTTCCTCGGGAGTCCCGCACGAAAGCAACTGCCCTCCTCCTTTACCTCCTTCGGGTCCCATGTCGATAATATAGTCTGCCATCTTGATGACATCCAGGTTATGTTCGATGACAATTACCGTATTGCCTTTATCTACCAGCCGGTTCAAGACCGTCATCAGTACGCGGATGTCCTCGAAATGCAAGCCGGTAGTCGGCTCATCCAGAATGTAAACCGTCTTGCCTGTATCGCGCTTCGAGAGTTCGGTTGCCAGTTTCACACGCTGACTCTCACCGCCCGACAAGGTGGTAGAGGGCTGACCTAACTTAATATATCCCAATCCCACTTCCTGCAAGACTTTAATCTTATTCAGAATCTGGGGCACATTCTCGAAGAACTCTACTGCACGATTAATCGTCATATCGAGCACATCGGCAATGGATTTGCCTTTATAGCGCACCTCCAGTGTCTCTCGGTTGTAGCGTTTGCCGTGACAAACCTCGCAAGGTACAAAGACATCGGGTAAGAAATTCATCTCGATCGTCTTATAACCATTCCCGCCGCAAGCCTCACACCGGCCGCCAGACACATTAAAGGAGAAGCGTCCCGGCTTGTACCCGCGTATTTTGGCTTCCGGAAGTCCGACAAACAGATTACGTATATCGGAGAAAACACCGGTATAAGTCGCCGGATTGGAGCGAGGAGTACGCCCGAGCGGCGACTGGTCTACGTTGACCACCTTATCTATATATTCCAGTCCTTCTATCGAATCGTAAGGCAGAGGATCTTGCAGCGAACGGTAGAAATGCTGCGAAAGAATCGGTTGGAGAGTATCGTTTATCAAGGTAGACTTGCCACTACCTGATACGCCGGTTACACAAATCAGCTTGCCCAGCGGAAATTCCACGTCTACCCCTTTCAGGTTATTTCCTCGTGCACCACGAAGCCAAAGCGATTTGCCATTCCCCTTCCGGCGTTCGGCAGGAATTTCGATTTTCATCTTTCCGTTCAGGTACTGCGACGTAAGGGTTGAAGTCTTGAGCATTTCCTCGGGTGTTCCCGCAAAGACAACCTCCCCTCCCAAGCGTCCTGCCTTCGGGCCCATATCAACAATATAATCGGCAGCCAGCATCATGTCTTTATCATGTTCTACCACGATGACCGTATTGCCTAAATCACGCAGTTCCTTCAGCGAGTTGATCAGCCGGATATTATCGCGCTGGTGCAAGCCGATACTCGGTTCATCGAGGATATACAATACATTTACCAGTTGAGAACCTATCTGCGTTGCCAGGCGAATACGCTGGCTCTCTCCACCCGACAAGCTGACCGAAGAACGGTTTAGTGACAGATAATCCAGTCCCACATCCAGCAAGAATTTCAGACGTGTGCGTATTTCCTTTAATATTTCCGTTGCAATGATACGCTGTTTGCTATCCAAATGCTCTTCCACATGCGACATCCATTCGTAAAGTTCGCTGATGTCCATGGTAGAAAGCTGGTAAATATTCTTGTCGTAAATACGGAAATGGAGTGCTTCCTTATTCAGGCGTGCTCCCTTACATTCCGGACAGATATCGGTTTTCGCGAATTGTTCCGCCCACTTCTGTGCCGTAGCCGAAGCATCTTTCTCCTGCATCATCTGAATGTATTTCACAATTCCTTCGTAAGTGACGAAGTAATCCGACGAAGCATGTATCAGCGAACTTTTGATTTTCAGACGTTCGTCCGCCCCGTACAAGATTTCATTGATAGCATCTTCCGGCAGTTCCGAGACCGGAGTCTTAAGGGTCGCTTCATATTTTTCGAGCAACGCTTCTATCTGCCAGAATATCATCACATTCTTATATTTACCAAGTGGTGCGACAGCTCCCTCGTAGATGGAAAGAGAACGGTCTGGAATAACCTTGTCAACATCAATCAGATTGACATACCCCAAGCCCTTGCAGCGCGGACAAGCTCCCTGTGGAGAGTTAAAAGAAAAGTTATGCGGAGCAGGTTCCCGGTAAGAGATGCCCGTAACCGGACACATCAGTCGCTTACTATAATGACGGACACTCTCGGTCTGTGCATCAAGGATCATCAGCAATCCGTCGCCCTGTTGCATGGCCGTCGTCACACTCTGCTTCAGACGCTTTTCCTCTTTTTCCGTAACGACCGTTTTATCAATCACCACTTCAATATCGTGATTCTTGTATCGGTCCAGTTTCATACCGTGAACAATCTCTTTCACTTCGCCATCTACCCGCACATACAGATATCCCTTCTTGCGGATCTGTTCAAAGAGTTCCTTGTAATGTCCTTTACGCGTACGCACCAACGGTGCCAATATATAAATACGCTTCCCCTTATAGTCACGATGAATCAGGTCGAGAATCTGTTCTTCTGTATATTTTACCATCTTCTCACCCGAAATATACGAGTAAGCGGTACCGGCACGTGCAAAAAGCAAGCGCAGGTAATCGTAGATTTCGGTCGTGGTACCTACGGTAGAACGAGGATTTTTATTGGTGGTTTTCTGTTCTATGGAGATAACGGGACTCAAACCTGTTATTTTATCTACATCCGGGCGCTCCATTCCTCCCAGGAAATTCCGGGCATAAGCCGAAAACGTTTCAATATAGCGTCTTTGTCCCTCGGCGAAAATCGTATCGAAAGCCAACGAGGATTTTCCACTTCCACTCAGCCCCGTGATGACCGTCAGACTATCTCGTGGAATCTCCACATCTATATTCTTCAGATTATGTACGCGTGCGCCTTCTATACTTATTGTTTCTTTTCCGTCTTCCATATCCTTAAAATCAATCATATCTTTGCAAAGATAATGCTTTTTTTTGTACTTTTGTCACTCAATAAATACAAACGAAAATGAAGTTTATCCGCATTATCTGTCTTTCGCTGGCGCTCTCTGCCAGCTGTTTGAAAGCAACGGTATCGGCACAGACCGGAACCGGATATTTTTTACATACCGTAACCAAGGGACAAAGCCTGTATTCCATTGCCAGTATGTACAATGTTTCCATCGACGATATCGTACGTCTGAACCCGGGAAGCCGGGAACAAATACGTGCCGGAGAAGCATTAAAAATACCACAGACTCAATATAGTAACGAAAACGGACAGCAGTTTCATACCATTCAGGCAGGCGAAACACTCTATCAGCTGACGATAAAATATAAAGTCAGTGCCCAGGCTATCTGCAAGGCAAACCCGGGATTAAGTGCCGCAAATTTCCGCATCGGTCAGGTTATCGTTATTCCTGCTCAAGATAATGCAGCAACCCAGCCGGCCCAGACTGTGCAGTCGGAACCGTCGACCAAGAAAAATGAATGGAGAGATATGCACAAGGTTGAGAGAAAAGAAACCATCTTCAGCATCAGCCAGCAATACGGCATTACCCAAGAAGAGCTGATTGCGGCCAATCCCGAACTGAGAAGCGGAAAGTTGAAGAAAGGAAGTTTCCTTTTCATCCCCTATCCTCAATCACAACAATCGTCGACAAGTACTGCATCTACGCAGACAGCTGATCCCAGTAACGAAGAACTGTTCAAAGAAAGCTCGGTCAGCAAAAAACAGATAAAGACCATCAAGGTAGGAGTCATGCTGCCATTTTCTTCCGGCAATCAGGATGAACAGTCGCGCATGGTAGAATTTTATGAAGGCTTTCTGATGGCCGTAGACAGCTTGAAGCGCCAGGGAGTTTCGACTGATATCTATACATACGATACAAAAGGGACAACCATTGGAACAAACGCCATCCTTTCACAAAGCGAACTGAAAGACATGGATATCATATTCGGACCGGCACGACAGTCTTCAATAGCTCCTGTTGCTTCATTTGCCGATAAAAACGATATTCGTCTGGTCGTTCCTTTTTCACCTAAAGTAGACCAGGTATTCAAGAACCCGAATATCTATCAGGTCAACACGCCACAGTCTTATCTGTACTCTAAAGTATACGAACACTTTATCCGCAAATTCGGGAAGACCAATGTCATCTTCCTTGATGACGGCACTGGAGATAAGGAAAAAGCTGAATTCATCAAAGGGATGAAGAATGAATTGAAAGATAACAAGATCAAGTTCAGCCATATACAACTGGGCAGCGAAATTGATCCGGGAAAAGTCATTGCAGCTATGGACACTCTACAGGAAAACATCTTTATTCCTACATCAGGAAGCCATACCGCACTGATACGCTTGTTACCTCACCTCACATTGGTCCGTCGTGAACATCCGGCTTTCAACATGCATCTGTTCGGCTATCCGGAATGGCAGACTTATACACAGGATTTTCTGGCTAACTTCTATGAACTGGATACCTATTTCTATTCATCGTTCTATACCAACAACCTGTTTCCTGCTGCCATCAACTTTACGCATGCATACCGTCGCTGGTATAGTAAAGACATGTCGAACACCTATCCTAAGTACGGTATGCTAGGATTCGATATAGGATATTTCTTCCTGAAGGGACTGGCACAGCAAGGCAACAAGCTGGAAGAGAACTTAGACCGCGTGCAAGTTACTCCGATACAAACAGGATTCTGCTTTGAACGTGTCAACAACTGGGGAGGATTCATCAACCGGAAAGTATTCTTCGTACACTTTACAAAAGATTACGAACTGATAAAACTTGATTTTGAATAACTACATGAAAAAGCAATCCATTATTGCATTATTAAGCTTTTTGTGCCTGTCGGCAGGAATACCTGTACATGCCCAACTGCAAGACCCGCGCCATAATTTAGCCATCGGTATCAATGGAGGCGTAAATCTCAGTTCTGTCAGTTTTGAGCCGAGCATCAAAGAGAAAACATTCCTTACTCCTTCTTTCGGAGTCACCATACGATATATATCGGAAAGATACCTTAAGATGTTCTGCGGAATACAAGCAGAAATCAACTACTCGCAAAGAGGATGGAAAGAGAATATCGACGATGGAACAGGAGATACCTATCAACGTTCCATGAACTACGTAGAAGTACCTTTAATGGCACATCTTGCTTTCGGCAAAGATAAGGGATATGGGGCAAGATTTGTACTCAACTTAGGGCCTCAAATAGGTTATCTACTGGGAGAAAGTGAAAAGAAAAGTGAGGCATGGCATCCCAATGAACGCCCAAGTGGAGTAATCTGGCAATACGGGAAAATGGCAGAAGTAAAGTTCGACTATGGAATTGTAGGAGGTGCAGGTATAGAAGCCCGTACAGGCATCGGCAATTTCCTGCTCGAAGCACGATATTATTTCGGTCTAAGCGACTTCTATCATAGTACCAAAAAAGACCCGTTCTCACGGTCGGCCCATTCATATATTGCCGGACGACTGACATATTTATTTGACTTGAAGAAATAACGCTATTCTATTTATTCTTAACTATAAACAGAAAACGGATAAACTCTCCGACTCTTATTATGATTATGAAACTCATTTCATGGAACGTAAACGGGCTGCGCGCCTGCTGCGATAAAGGTTTTCGCGAAACATTCAAAGCTCTGGATGCAGATTTTTTCTGCTTGCAGGAAACGAAAATGCAGGAAGGACAACTTGATTTGTCATTCGAAGGCTATAACTCTTACTGGAACTACGCCGAAAAAAAAGGCTATTCGGGTACTGCTATCTTTACCCGACACCAGCCGATTGCCGTCACTTACGGCTTGGGAATCGATGAGCACGACCATGAGGGACGTGTCATTATGCTGGAAATGGAAAACTTTTATCTGGTGACGGTGTATACTCCGAACTCACAAGACGGTTTGAAACGCCTGGATTACCGTATGACATGGGAGGATGACTTCCGGAAATATCTGCAACAGCTTGACCAGAAGAAACCGGTTCTGGTATGCGGCGACCTGAACGTAGCCCATAAGGAAATCGACTTGAAAAACCCGAAGACGAACCGAATGAATGCAGGTTTCACCGATCAGGAGCGTGAAAAATTCCAGAAACTACTCGATGCAGGCTTTGTCGATACCTTCCGCCACTTCTATCCTACTCAGGGAAATATCTACTCATGGTGGTCGTACCGCTTTAAAGCACGCGAAAAGAATGCAGGGTGGCGTATTGACTACTTCCTCGCTTCTGCACGCATAGCCGACAAACTTCAGGACGCAAAGATACATACCGAAATATTCGGCTCCGACCACTGTCCGGTAGAAGTCACAATCAACTGGTAAACCTGAGGAAAAAATGAAAAACGACGGCTTCACTTTACGCAAGCGTATCCGAAGTTTCAAGTACGCCTTTCACGGCATTTTCCTTCTTATTAGTCGGGAGCACAATGCATGGATACACTGTTTTGCTGCCGTATGTACGATTACGGCAGGTATCCTGCTCCATCTCTCTCCGACAGAATGGATTATCATTACTCTTTGCATAGGTCTGGTACTCGCTGCTGAAGCCGTCAATTCGGCAATTGAAGCCCTTGCCGACCGTGTATCAGCAGAATATGATGAAGCGATCAAGCGCACTAAAGACCTGGCAGCAGGAGCCGTCTTGTTGCTAGCCATCGCATCGGCCATCGTCGGACTGATTATTTTCCTACCTAAACTCATTGCTCTTACATGAAAAGATACTTATTCACACTGATAGCCCTCATCCTGTCATTCTCACTTTTCGCTCAAGAAACAGAAGTCACCGGCTCCCGAAAAGCTGTACGCACAACGGGAGACGTAGGAGCCGTCCTGCTTCCCGTAGCCGGACTGACCGCAGTCTTACTGCAAAGAGACTGGCAAGGATTGAAACAAGGCGTATTTTCTGGCGTAACGGCCATAGGAGTTACATACGCCCTAAAGTATCTTGTCAAGAAAGAACGCCCCGACCATAGCGACAATCATTCCTTTCCATCGATGCACACCTCTACGTCTTTTGCTGCCGCAGCCTTTATCCAGCGACGTTATGGCTGGAAGTGGGGGTTACCTTCTTACATTCTTTCTACATACGTAGGCTGGACCCGCGTTTATGGTAAGAAGCATGACTGGTGGGATGTTGTTGCCGGAGCCGCTATCGGAGCCGGAAGTTCTTATATCTTCACCCGACCATTCGCACAAAAGCACAGCCTGACCCTCAGCCCCGTTGCTGGTGATGGACATTATGGAATTTATGCCTCCATGACTTTCTAATGACCCACAAGCAACAATATAATTGCCAAAATAAAAATCCTCTCCTGAAAAAATCAAGAGAGGATTTATTGTATTACTAAAACCAAAGTCAGAAACATACTTAAAGCTTCGACTATAGGTGCGCATACTTCAAGCTATTTCCAAATATCCTCAGAATCCCAACAAACATCATTTATCGGAAACAATTCATTCTTCCATTTTTTGAGATCAGCAATCCGGATTACTCTATCTGTACCTTCCTCCCACTTTTCTGCAAATTCAAAGAAGAATAGCCCCCAAATTTAATTGATAAACTTCTGTAATACTGTTATTCTTAACCAAAGATACCTTTACACATTCATCGAAGCAGAGAGAAATAAAATTAATAAACCTCTACTTCATAAATACGTACATCTTGTGAAGAAGCTGTTTGTGTTCCCCTTGTCACAACCATACGAAGATAGCGATATGCTTTATCAGAAGAGATTGTACGTAAAACAACATTGCTGCGATTGCCGTCGAAGTAATCGATCGTCTGCCAATCTTCATCAGCAGCGTTTCTTCCCATCAAGAAACACTGACTGGTAATAAATGATCCATTCTCCTTACCAGCATTCACCACTTTCCATCCGGTCAGTTGTTGAGCTTTGCCTAAATCAAATTCCAAGAAGCTTGGTAAACCCGCAATATCACACCATTTGGTAGACAAATCACCATCGATGGCAGCCTGTGGACGTTCCTCTTCATTGACAAAATTCGACCATTTTGTCAATTTTGCATTTTTCAAAAGGTTCTCGCCCGAAATCATTTTCTTACCCAATACAGATTCCGACACCTCTTCACGATTATTTGTAAGGAATAACTTAGTCGACGGTTTTACGAAAGCATGATTTTCGGCAACTGCCGTAGCGGCAAAAATCACAACGTTTTCGTTCTTAGGCAAAACAATAGAATGAACGCCTTTAGGTATATCCATGCCAAACTTGAACATATAAGTAAACTCATAAGGGCAATCTCCGTTTGAAGCGTGGCGGTGAGTACCCACATAAGTAATCTGAGCAGGCTTCAAATAACCGGATGTATGTCCTTCATGTCCCCACTGACCAACAAATCCCGTATAAGAAGGTACTACAAATTCCGAAACGTGCTTACCGCAAACTATCTGTAAGGACTGGTCGTCTGATGAAGCAGCTGCTGCCAAGAAATATAAGCGATTGTATCCCTCAGGAATTTCGATAGTATCATTCTTACAAGACAAGCCATTGTAAGTTTCCGGCTCGCCCAGACGGAAAGTAACCTGATCGATTGTTATCGAATCCGGGAACAATTCGGCTGCATAGCTATAACCAGACTCAAAATCGGCCTCACTACGGAACTCATTATAAGTAGCACACTTTTTATCATATGGAAGTTCAAGCGACAAACATTTTGATTGATATGCCGATACACCTGATTCTGCTAAACGGATTTTGTACGTTTTCAGAGAGAAAGGATTGACTTTCACATCAAAAGTATTATTACTGAAATCAGCTTTCCCAATTTCCTTTTCGGTTCCATCCGTTTCGACAACGGAAGCAAGTTTGCCGGCGAATGTCAATCGAGCTGACTGAATACCCTGACCGGCAACATCGTATACACGTACTACATATTCATCAGAATCTACTGCTTTCTTCAACGCCTTGATAATCACGTTCGGATTATCCGATGAAACCATAGAGAAAGTACGTCCCATTTCACCTTTATGCTTGTCTGTTTGGAAAGCCTTCAGTCGCTGGTTCAAAACTTCTGCCTTCGATACAACCTCAGCCTTATTGAGCTCACCCTGATGCGGAAGCAAACTATAAGTAAATGTATGATAGCCGAAATCTTGTCTATCCTGATAAGTATATCCCTTATTCGTTTTTGGAGTATGGAGCAGAGTTAAACGCAGGGTATTGTCCGAAGGTTTATCCCATCCATATTTTCCATTATTCATAATAGAGACCCCATAATCACCTTTACGGTCAGTTAAATCTGCCCAATAATGTCCGTATACTTCGTATGCAGTAACAGTATTGTTGCCACGCTGCACACTACCCAAAGACAAATCATAGGTTGCATTCGGATTTGAAACAGCAAGCGGAAACTCAGCTTTCAGCAATGCATTTGTCGATCTCCAGTCGATTTCATTATAGAAATCAATACGAGATGCACGAGTTCCTTCATACAGACGAACGTACTGGCGGAAGACCGATTCACCATGCTTTTTCTCGATACAAAGCGATTTACGCAACTCTCCGTCTTCTACTAAAGTCAATTTCACATCGTCCGTTATAGAAACCGGTTCACGATCTAATGTTTTTTTCAGAATTTCCCATGCAGGCCATTCATAAGATTCATTTTCCGTAAACAATGCCAAGCGAATAGCTTTTCCCGATGCAACCAGTTCTTTACCATTACGCTTATCCAGCAAAGAAACAATATCACCATTTGCATCAAAAGTCAACTTATAGCAAGAATTCTCCAAAGTATTTGCTTGTTCATTTTTTACCGCAGCCATACCTTCTCCTGAAGTACGGACATCGTAAACAGCATATCCTGTGGCCGGAACAGATGCCTCAACCAACAGATGTGCTTTACCGTCTTTGTAACCCAAATACTGAGAAGCGACTTTTTTACCTTCTGCATTATAGACAGATATGCCTTTCGGAGCTTTTGCAAATTCAACTTCCATTTCTGCAAGATCGTTGACAGCAAACCCTAATGCATTATACAGTACAACAGGAGTACCTTTCACATTTGTATCCAGCAGACGAGAAACTTCATTAACAGAGGAAGTCAATACATCCGAAAATTGTTTCAAGGAAATCAGCTCATCATTCCATGAAAACTCGTAGGCACGCGGTATGCTGGTACCCGTCAGGTCATCATGAAACTGATGGAAAAGGAAACGTTTCCACGAAGTTTCCAGCTCTGATTTAGGATATGCCCCCTGATTCAACCACTCCGCTGCTACGGCCGCACGCTCAGCAGCATCACCCAATAATTCGTTCTGACGATTGTACCATTTCATAGCAGCCTGCGAAGTATAGCAACCTGTACCATGTACATCCATCAGCAATTCGCCATCGAACACAGGAAGCTGATCATGTTTTCCGGCGTAATCTTTATAAAGTTGATCACTGGTAGCGCTGACAACTTTGATATCGCCTGTTCCTTTTACACCTTTTTCAACAGCACGAACGGAAGTTATCGTAGGAGAGCCACCCATATCACCTGTTCCGTAATAACGATATACGGTGTTCAGCGGACTATCCTTTAATAAATCCTTTAATTCTTCACTCTTTGACAAATCTTCGTCTTTAAAACGATGACCATAGTCGTAGCCATGTGCAAACATTAGCTGACTGCCATCGATACCTTTCCACAATCCGATAGTAAACGGATATTTTTTGTCACCATAAAAAGGATGATTACGCCAGCCTAACTTCTGTGAAGAAAAGCCTATCAGACCGCAATGGTGGGCCAACGATGGAAGCGTCCATCCGAAACCAAAGCAATCGGGTAAGAAAATATCTGTTCCCTCCGTTCCAAACTCAGTCCGATAATAATTTTGTCCGTACAGGATATTACGAAGTACCGATTCTGCAGAAGGTACAAGAACATCACAGGCATCCCAGCTACTGCCGGTTACATGCCAACGTCCCTCCTTGATACGCTGCTTCAGCTCGTCGTAGCGAGTAGGAAAATATTCTTTCATCCAAGAATACTTTACAGCACCTTCAAAATTAAAAACATAATCGGGATACTTACGAAGAAGGAATAAATTTTGATTCAACGTATTCCATACATATTCTTGAATGGTTGTTTGAATATCCCAGTTCCATTGTGTATCCAAATGCGCATCCGATACGATATATGCTTTTGGTGGATTAGGCTGAGAGTTTTGAGCTTGCATCGCCCCTGATACGCAAAGGCACATGGAAGCAAATAATACAACAGGTTGTTTCATGGTTTATTTTTTACTGATTTAATATTAATACTCCAAAATTAGAGTATACAAATGAAGATAAAAAGCAAACCTTGACAGAATAAAGACTATTCAAAAAAAAAGAAATTCAGGTCAGAAGACAAAAATGTTCTTATTATATACTCTTTTTCCCCTATTATACAGAAAAGATAAAAGCCTTGTATATGAAAGATATACCAAGGCCTTTATACAAAAAGACAAATTACTAGATAATCAGTATCAGCTTTTCATTCTCAACAGACATTCAGCAGTTACACAATTTCGATAGTACTCTTTCCTCCAGA
>OBKR01002316.1_pt1 | contig 14259 bp, 9 predicted proteins | sample 1518991 | NCBI WGS metagenome assembly OBKR01 (sample SAMEA2452117, study PRJEB22498) | human gut metagenome | biome: human feces; feature: human gut; material: feces | place: Australia | collected 2012
GGCGGCGTGGTTGTTGAAGAAAACAGCCCGGTTGGTATCGGTCATGCTATCCGTGTGGATAGAGATACGGAACTTACCGTACAATCCGTAGCCTGGCGGCGTGACCATGCAGGGCAACGGTATAGTTTCTCAATCTGGATAAAATCGGATGCAGGGAAGATTTCTTTTTATCAGGACGAGCATTTCATCCGGGAGATAGAGATTACCGTTGCCGGAGAATGGCGACGGCATAAAGTATCGTTTATTGTTTCAGCATCCGAGCGTCCTGCTTTTACTGTTGGGATGAAAAGCGGGCTGAACGGGATATTGCTCACCGCTCCACAAATGGAAAGCGGTGAACATATTACCCAATACCAACCCACGGATGCGCAATTGTCGTACACCGAAGATTACGGGGCATGGTTTTGTAAAGGGGGTATCGGTGGAACGATCCAAAACCCTTTGCTTCGTCTGAACGAGGACGGTTCGATTTGTTCCCGTGACGGTTCTTTTGTCATCCATGCGGACGGAACGGGGCATTTTGCCGGAGGCAAATTCAAATGGACGAAAGATGATATTGAATTGACGGATATGACTATTCGTTGGGGAGAATTGGATGAGGTGGCAAAGGATCAGATATTGTCCCAGGTCAAACCATCCAACATCCGGGCTTTTGTATCTTCAAATCTTCCTACCACTCAGATTTATAACCGTGAAACAAATGTATGGCAACCCAGTTGGGGGAATACACCTCTTTTGCTTACCCCTTCCCTGTACATTGACCGTTATGGGGAAACTGACCTGATAAAGGAAGTTGCCGATTTGAGTTCCGGCAGACCGGGAATTAAGCCCGGTTCGACCTGCTGGTATAAAAACGGGGTGAAAATAGTGAGCGGACAGGATAGCTGTACGGTTGAAGGCTCAATGGGCAAGTATGTTCTTCGCATTAAGGCTAACCATATCAGTCCCCATGCCCCCCAAATCCGCTATGCTTTTCAGGCAATCTGGCTGGATGGCAGTGGCAGCGAATACCCGATAAATGCAGATTTACAATTCACCCAATTGGTTAATCCCGGTTCTACCGTGGTGGCGGTGGCGTATGCACCCGACGGGAATATATTCAGAGATGGTGTCGGTCAGTTGCGAGCGCATTGCGATTTGTGGCGTGGAGCTAAAATAGACAATACGGATGTTGATTACCGTTGGGGAGTGAAAGATGAATCGGTTTTTGCCAATGCCCAACTTTCCATGTCGGCAAAAGCCGGTTCTTACACGATAGCCCTGCGTTCTGTGGCTAATATGATACCCGGAACGACGATATACCTGATCGATCAACATGCCCATGTGATACAATCGGTAGATGTTCAGACGAAAACGGTTACTCTCACTACACCGCTTATCCGTGATTATGTGGTGAATGCCATTGTAACCACCCCTTTCTATGATTCCCTTTTAGGTCCCGGTTGGGCTTTGTTGAATGAAGACAATCGCCGTGGGAGCGTATCGGGTTGGAACACCGACGAGCTTGTGCTTTCCGCTGATGCGGTACAGAATTTTGAAACCTTCAAGTGCTCTATCAAAGATACGGACATGAGTGCCGGAAATGGTTTTGCCGGACAAATCGCGTGTGATGTTCTTACGTTTACAGACCTTTCAGACCCTTATTTCGTGGAGATTACAGGAAAAAAAGGATTTATCGTCAAGAACGATGAAAATGATATAGAAGCCTGTGCCGTTGTGTACCGTTCCGGAGATGAGAAGGATGTAAACGGCATGGTATATCATTATAACTGGAAGCTGTTTAACGCAGACGGAACGCAGGTTGTCCGAAGCTATCAGGGTAAGCAAATCACCGTATCCAAAGACGACGTTAGTGTCCGGGGCGCCCTGATGTGCGAGGTGTACGACGCTCAAAGGCTAATCGCCCGTGGGCAGGTTTCCCTTACGGAATTATTTGATGGCGAGGATGCTTACTCGGTACAGATCCTGACGGACAACGGGACTCATTTTATCAACGGGAACATTACGACTACACTCATTGCTTATGTCTATCAGGGTGGAGAAGATATTACGAACAGCCTTAGCGACAATCAATTCAACTGGTTTAGAATTTCCAACAATCCCGACGGAGATTCCGTCTGGAACGAGCTTCATGCCGGAATTGGCCGGAACGTAGCCTTAACCGATGAAGATGTGTTCCGCCGGGCGACTTTTACGTGTGAAGTAATCATTCATTAAATCATTATAAATTATGGCAGTTATTTCAAGAGGACAAATCACGATTGTGGATTTAAACGATGGTAAATCCATTAATCTTTATCTGGGTAGCAACGTGGCTACGACTCAAATTTTCAACAAGGAAAATAGCAGTTATGTACCATCATGGTCGGCTTCCCCCTTTCTGGTGATTAAACCGGAAGTTTATGTGACAGGAGTAGGAACAAATCAGGTTGCCCGGCTAAAGGGAACCCCCGTGTGGAAAATTAACGGCTCTGCCACCCTTTCTACCTTCGGAGCGACAGCGGCAACAGCTTCCCCCTATGCTTTAACTATCAAAAACAACATGACCTCGGTCAATCAGCTTCAAGTGGAATGTGAGGTGACTTATGTCGATCCGGATACGGGTGCCGAAACAAAAGCAAAAACCTCTATCACTTATACAAAGACCATAAACGCCGGTCAATTGATTTGCGCGATTGCTTATGCTCCGGACGGCACTGTGTTCAAAAACGGGGCTTCACCTACCCTAAAGGCACATTGTGACATGTGGCGAGGTTCCACTATCGACAATACGAATGTCACTTATAAGTGGTATAAACTGGGTAGTGGAAACTGGACGGAAATCACCTCTGCCAATGCCGGAGGCATTACCGGATATACAACGAATGAAATCACCATTCCCGAATCGGCAGTATTGAATTTCGACAGCTTCAAATGCACTATCAAGGATACGGATGCTGCCAGTGGTACTTACAATACTACCGTGAGCGATATTATTTCGTTTGCGGATATGAGCGATCCGTATCAGGTGGAGATTACCGCACCGGCAGGAACTACTTTGACTTCCGGGCTGACTTCAACCATCCTGACCGTGAATTGCTGGCAAAACGGAGAATTACTTCCGGATTCTTTTTTTACGGGAGCAACCTGCACTTGGCGGAAATTCAACAAACTGGGTGTACAAGATACTGTCTGGGGGACATCGGGTATTAAGACAGGACGCACCCTGACCGTCACCCGTGATGAAGTGACTGTAGCCGCAACATTCACTGTAGAAATCAGCAAGTAAAGTATGGCACTGATAGCAAGGGGACAAATTACGATACGTGTCGCAGTTGACACTTATTCCGTTTATCAGACCATTGACAAGGCGGCTATTGCGTGTGACCATACGGGAAAGGTATTGAGTTCGCTTGTTATCAACTCGGTTATTTCAGTACGCCAAGGAGAAACCCCGGTAAGCGGATTTAATATCGGGGCTATCTCCACCCCAACCGGATTTACCTTGATTACCGTCAATCAGAGTACAAAGACCGTTTCTTATACTGTTTCCGGTGGAAACAGCACGTTGGCAGATACGGGAACGATAAGCATTCCAGTCGTGGTAAATGGCCAGACTTTTACAATTTCATTCGGCTGGTATAAAGTAAAGGCCGGAGCACCGGGCACACCGGGAGCAGATACGAGCCTGCTGGATTGGGTAGCGGACTGGAACAGCGGTAAAACAGTCATTGACGGTCAAAGTGTTATTACGCCAAAGATTTTTGCCGGGATGAAGAACAGTAACGGTACAGTGACGGGAATGGCAATAGGGCGTTTTGCCCTGAGTACCCGTAACGCTTCGGGCACGATAGCCAAAGAAACGGTGAACGGTATCTATGGGTTTGCGGACGGAAAGAAAACATTCGCAATCGAGGCAAGCGGGAATGTACAATTGGGCAATGGGAATGAATACATTAAATATAATGTATCGACAGGAAAAGTGGAGTTTGGTTCAGGGGTGTCGCTCCATTGGATAGGTGCTACCTATATTGATTCTTCGGGTATATTCACCGGAACCTTATCTGCCAATACGGTAAACGCCATCCGAATCAATGCCTCACAGATTACGGCAGGAACAATCGCCGCCGCCCGTATCGATGTGAATGCGTTGAAGGCTTCGCTAATCACGGCTGGAAATATTGAGGCTCTCACGCTGAATGTCACCAAAGGTAAAATCGGAGGTTGGTCGTTGGATGCCGATTCCATATACCGGGGAACGAAAAACAATACTTCGGGAGGTTATACTTCTGCTTCGGGAAGCATAACCATTGGTTCAACGGGTATCCGTGGAATGAAATGGCGTTTGGATTCGACCGGTGCCGGTGCTATTGCCGGAAGTAATATTGTATGGGATGCAGCCGGGAACGTGACTTTTTCTGCTGGCGTGAGGTTGTTGTGGAGCAATGCTGCTGTTACCGCTGCCAATAGCGGTAAACTTTATGTCCGTGGCACGGGTATGAATCATTCGGCTACCCGTAAGGTGGTGTTAAACGGCACTGTGGTGAATGAATCGAGCGCAAGAGGTCTTACGCTGACAGTGGTTGCCCGTGACACGCTGGTGGTCAATTCTACGACGAATTACGATGTTTACAGTAGTGATACGAATTGCAATACATTGGCGACTGCTTTAAATGCACTGGGGGCAGATAAGATTGTGATATTAACCTCTTATGACGCTATCCGGATTAACGCCGCGCTAAACACAGCCATCCAACGGTGTGGTGGCAGTGACCGCCTGATTACTGATGCCCGTAACCCGTTTGCTTTTATCGGTATTCCGGGTATCGGGAAAAATAACGGGTTGTTTGCTCTGTATGGCCTGGAAGCAACAGAACCTTATGCCGAATTATCGACGCTGGTGGTGAACGGCCTTCCCCAAGGCATTTCCGTAAACGGACAACGCAATACTTTTATCAACGGCAGCGGTATTTATACGGGCACGCTGAACGCCAACCAAATCTCTGCCGGAACGATAGATACCTCCCGGTTGAACACCACTGAATTGAAAGCTACGCTGATTACCGCCGCCAATATCCAGGCTTTGACTCTAAATGTGACCAAAGGTACTATCGGAGGTTGGACGATTGGTAGCACCACCTTGTCCGGAGGGCAGATTGTACTGGATAAAGCCAATAAGCGTATTGCTGTATTCGGATCTTCTTCGAGTAGTACCAGCGGTCACCGGGTACAGTTGTATTACAATAGCAACACGGATTTCGGGCTTTATGCGACTAATTCAGCCGGGGCGATTGTTGCCCAGATAGGAAGTACCAACCGGATTGCGGGTTGGGTATTCGATACGGTACAAATTTACAAGAATAATATTTATCTGGGTTCGGACGGCAGCATCTATAATGGAATGAAATGGCGGTTGAATAATGACGGTTCGGGCCGGATTGCCAATGGTAACATTATTTGGGATGCAGCCGGGAATGTTACTTTCGGTGATTCTGTTTCTTTAAAGTGGAAGAATGATATAGAAGCTGCAAAGACTGCCAATTATGGTTACCGTTATTACAAGAAAATTGTGATAAACGGTGAGTCGGGAAAGTATTATCCGGTGGTGTTCAAAGGAGGAGACCAAAGCCACAAACGAACTATTCTTATTCGCCGTGCTTATTCGGAACAAGCGCCGTCCGACTGGGACAATAAAAGTGCTACCCACATGGGCGGTCTGATTTTATCAATTATGGCGAATTTCGGTGGTTGGGGAGGCGCTACGTACTCGTGGGATATTTATGAGTTGTCTGAGTGCTATTCCCGTATGTTTGCCGGGGCCGTCCTTTGTGGAAATAGCTGCATGTTCGCTATTTTCCTGAGAGGCGGCGGTACGACGGGAGCCGTTTATCATATTTACTCGGACCAGACCATTGAAAACGGTTCGTATAGTCCTTCGCCTATTCCTTCCGCTCCGCAGATAGCCTACGCTTCCGATCAGATTTTTCAGTCGGGAGACTCCAAGGCTTACGCACCGGCTCCCCGCACATTGACAGCTTCGGTGGAGGAAGAAATTCGCCGTCACCGGTTTATTGTATTGGCACAAGGTAACGATTCAACGCTGACCGCTCATCCATTGACGTATATCGGCAGTACCGGAATTTATACGGGAACGCTGACCGCTAATCAAATTAACGCCGGGACTATCAGTGTTGACCGGATAGCCGCAGGCAGCATTACTTCGGCAAAACTGGATGCGGCCAGTATTAAGGCAAATATAATTAATACATCCTATATTAACGGATTAAGCTGCACATTTACCAAAGGAAGTATCGGCGGCTGGACGATTGGCAGTGATAATATTTCAAATGGCAATCTGGGTGCTGTAGGTGGTACACCTATCCAAATCCGGAAAGCTGCGGCAGGTAGCGGTTACTGGTACACGGGTGCTTACAAGCCTCTCGGTATCACAATGACATGGCATCAATCCAACAATGCGGGGCATATCGTATTCGGACAGGTCGCCGCCTCGGGCAGTACCGTAAAAACCGGCTTCATCGGTATTCAGATGATGTCATGGGATAACCTGGAATATTTCTGTCTGTCTGCCAATTATACCCGTTCAGGAAGTAAAGAGGTCTATAACCGTATTGCGGGTTGGGCTTTTGATAATCAAAGCATCTGGAAAAACAGTGTTTATTTAGGTTCGGACGGCAGCCTTTATAACGGGACGAAATGGCGGTTGAACAACGACGGGTCCGGACGTTTGGCAAACGGGAATATTGTCTGGGATGCCAGCGGTAATGTGAGCTTCGGCTCATCCGTAACGTTAAACTGGACGAATGCCGCTACGAATGCTCTGAATCAGGCAAAGAACTATGCGGATACCAAAAAGACAGAAGCAATCAACAGTGCGGCCACAGATGCCACTAATAAAGCCAATGCAGCGAAAGAGCTGGCCTCGGCGATGGCATTTGGAAGGATGCTGTTCCGTGATCCGACATTTTACAACGGTCAGAATAGTATAAGCGTGTACAATAATAACGGCAATGGAACCGTTACTATAGCCCGTATTTCTGACAGTACGGCCCCAAATGACAGCAAATATGTATTGAGGATTGTCAATACCGGCAGTGCTTCTCCGGGTTGCGGTGGTTTCCACTTTGGGCACATGTGCTCGTATCGGAAAGTTTTTATCGCCCGTATCATCGCCAAAATTCCTGTGGGAAGAAATATCCAATGGGCTTCAAATGCTATTGGCAGCGGAGGTTCGTCGAAATGGCTGACTTCCAGGGCAGGAACGGGTGATTGGGCAGAATATGTATATAAAGTGATTTGTGGAACCAGTAACTTTTCTTCAACTAACTTTTTTTATATAGAAGGCTCGGCGACATTGACCTGGTATGTGGCTTACGCGACGGTGTTCGATGTTACTTCAACAGAGAAGTACACGACTACCATTGATGCCAACGGAATTTACACTTCCACGCTGAATGCCAATCAAATCACTGCCGGAACGATTAGTGCAGACCGTATTGCTGCGGGAAGTATCAATTCAACGAAGTTGGATGCTGCCAGTATTAAGGCAAACATCATAAATACAAACTACATAAATGGTTTGACTTGTACGTTTGTCCGGGGAAGTATCGGGGGGTGGAACCTCTCTTCAAGTTCCATCACGGCTTCTTCTCCGAGTTCGGGACACCGGGTGGTATTTAACAGTAGCGGATATATGTACAATGACAACCCATCTACGGGCATTGATTACTGGGGATTAAAGTCTGACGGTTCGGCTACCTTCGGCTACGGGAAAATATCTTTTGCCGCTGACGGCTCCGGTCGTCTGGCCAATGGGAATATTACGTGGGATGCAGCCGGAAATGTACAGGCCAAAAATGCCATTTTTAACAATGTCCGTATTCAGGGAAGCGTGCGGAATAAGTTTGTACTGAACGATTCTTCTATCTGGATAGGTGGCGACACCTCTACCCAGGAGAATTTTAACAACTACGATAATATCGTGGCAATCCGTGGCTCCTGGGACGAGAGCATCGCCTTACCGTGGTCATTGGAACAAAGCGGACGAAGGGTGACGCTGGTAAACTATAAATGGGGAAGTAATACCACAGTCGGCTATATGACAATAACTGCCCCCAGCGGAAAATATTTTTTTGAGGATGGTATTCAGAAAACATCCATCACTTTCTCCCGTGAACTTGTCGAGTTGCTCGGTTACGGTGACAATGCCACTTTTTTCGGCTGGATCGTCATTAATCGCAGAGATATGATGTGTACGGGAAAATACGGCAGTTTTCTTCAAGTGCTGGCTTCGGGAATTGTCACTTTATCGGGGACGAGCGTTTCATTAAAACAGAAGACTTTCGACGGATCAAGAATGTCCGTCAGCCGTACCGGAACCGGACGTTATACTGTATATCTGCCGTGGAGCCTGAGTAGTAACTTTTTTGTTCAAATGACCGGTTACTATACGGGAACTCCTATATATGCCACCATTATGGGAATTTACAGCTCTTATTTTTATGTGCAAACACAAGATGATGCTTCGGCAAACGAAGGTTCATTCTGTTTTCAAGTTTTTAGCACGGCAGACTGGTCATAGATAAACCTTTTATGTGAGTATGCTCTATTCTGAATGAAATCATTTTTAATTATGAATATAACAAATACTGTTTTAACAAAAACGGCGGAAGAGACGACCTCCAATGCGACTTACATCATTGAGTATGTACTGATTAATGAAGTGCTAACCCGTATCCACGCCACCGTACAAGCCTTCCAGCCGGACGGAATAGAAAAGCTGGATGTCGGATATATCACTTACGAGAACGGGAATATCTTTTGTAACCTGACCGAGCAAGGCAAACCCTCCCTCTATTTTCTCGATTTTGAGAAATTCGTTGAGAAAATCAAAGAGAGTGCCGGAGAAATGCAGCAGCCGGAAAACATTTCCGACAGATAGCCACTATTCGTTTTAAGTAAACCATTAAAAAAGTAAGCATGGAACTAACAGTAAAAGACCGGCTGTATATCCCGGCACTATTACCCAAAGAGGGTAACTTTAAGCAATTCAATCTGAAGAAGGAGATTGCACGCAAAATCGAGATTTCAGATTCCGAACGTGGGGAGATTAATCTGAGAGAGAACGCTGAAACCAAGCGTATCGAATGGGACGTTGAGAAAGAGACTCCGCTTTCCATTGAATTTTCTACTGACGAGGGCGAATATCTGAAACAGGTGTGTGAAAAAATTTCGGACGAGAGTTTGCCGGATGATATGTGGGCTACTGTCGAGAAAATTTTCGATGGTCTGACTGTCTAAATTAAACCATTCCTGCCCTTTCACTCTATTCTTCGGGTAGAGTGAACTTTCCCGGTCGCTCTGACAAAGCAGCCGGGATTTTTTTTCAAACTATGGCAAGACAAGATATACAGATTGACACGCAATACGGCGAATTGAAAACGACGGACAATATTGTCGGCAAAACGCTCTATGACCTTGTATTGCTGGATTATGCGGAAGGCGCCGATAACGATAATTATATTTATGGCGATGTTTTTCTTCCGAAAGGAAGCGAGAAGCGGGTACAGGATGGCTTTCAGGCGCACGTCTATTTGCCTTATGCCCCGCAATATAAAGAACTGATGCTCCGGTTCCGTGTCGGTGATACAGACGATAATCCGGACTATGTGATAAACCGGACGACCAACCAGCTTTGGTATCCGGTTGTTTTGCCCGGTGGTGAAAGTATCCGGTTAGCGGAGTTCCGACGATTGAACAGCGAAAACTATTACAATCTGATTTTATCTAAAGGACGGCTTGAGTTGTATAGCGGGCATGAAACGGACTTGCTGATTAAAGCCTCGTTGCCGCAGAACGAAACCTTTTTGTTGAAAGCCTCCGCGGGTACTCTTTACCAGCATCCCTTGACGGGTGTCGGGCTAATTGATTACCTGCATGGGAACTTTGAGAATACAGGTCTGGCAGCCAAGCTGCAAAGTGAGTTTGAGGCGGACAATATGATTATTGTCAATGCTTATATGGATTCAGCGACAGGAGAACTATTACTGGAAGTAAAAGAGAAAAATGGGTAGATACAGCGTTATTGCAGGACAGAACCTCTACGATGTGGCAATCCACACCTACGGAGCCATTGAAGGAATTACTGATTTGCTGGTAAATAATGAATCCCTTTCGCTGGATGACGATATACAAACCGGCGACGAGTTGGTTTATACGGATGATTACCAAATAGACCGGGAAGTCGTTGCCTATTATCAAACGCATGGCATTACTCCGGCTTCGGGAGAACTGCATGTCTATCCCAAAGTCTTCACACTTCCTTTAGCTATCGAGCTTTATCTGGCGAACACGGAAATCAGTGCCGGTTTTTCTATATCGGGCCGGGGAAAATTGGAAATTGACTGGGGGGACAACTCCGCAGCCGAGATAATCCCGCTAACGGGAAAGCCGTTACAAACCAATCATCTTTTTGATTGTCCGGTAGGTGGTAAACGAAAAATTTCACTGTATATGGAAGGTTCATTGCAAGCCTTTGACCTCACGGGATTTCACCCGTCGGAACTGTATATATTAAAACCTCTTTCCGTGGAACGGTTTACCCTGCGAAACGCCGTATTATCCATCGTCAGCCTGCCCATGTTCCCAGAAGTGTATGATGTATGTCTGGATGGATTGAAAACGGATGTCCTGACTCCACTACTGGAGCTGAAAAACCTGATGAGGCTTTCGCTGTGCGGAACGGTTTACCGCCAGCCCACGATAGACGCTTACCTGACGGGGTTGGTTACCCGGCACGACAACCGGCGTAGCTGCCAAATGACGTTTCAATGTCAGCCTTCGGGCACGTACCGGGAACCTGCAAAGGATGCAAACGGGCGGTATGTAATCGGCTCAGGTATGGAAGCCATTTGGGTACTGACGCATGAAGAAGCCTGGAACGAAGGTTCACCCTGGGAATTTATTATTAACGGTTTAATTTATAAGTATGAGCAGAACGATACAGCAAATATATGATGAAGCGGTACGGGAACGCAATAAGCGCCTTGAACTTTCCGAATTTTCAAGTGATTCAAAACTTTCTATTCTGAACGGTATTACGTGGACTTTTGCGGCGGTGGTATTCAGTTTTGAGAGCCTACTCGATGTTTTTGCCATCGACATATCGAATATTCTGAATAACCGGATTAACGGAACGCCTACCTATTATATCAACGCCTTACTGCAATACCAGCAAGGTGACGAACTGGTGATGCGTGAAGACGGGTTGGCATTCGGATATAACCAGACTGATCCGACGAAACAGATTATTACGCAAGCCTCCTATATGGAAAGCCATGATGACGTGAATCTGGATAATAAATTGATATTAAAGGTTGCCACGGGTGACAAAGGAAACCTACACGCTATCCCGGCAGAGGAACTGGTACTGATTCAGTCGTATATCAACCGGATTAAGTTTGCCGGAACCCGCATTGAAGTAACCAGCCAGGAAGGGGATATTTTGATTCCCCGTTTGTCGGTTTACTATGACGGTGCTGTTTTGGAGTCGGCTATTTACGACTTGATTGAAGAACAGCTTAATACCTATATGCTGAGTATCAAATTTGACTCGACTATTTATGTGTCGGATATTATTGCGGCCATCCGTAAAGCCGAACATGTAACAGACGTTTATATCGATGCGGCAGCGCAACCGGAACAAGGAGTTTTTATCGCTCCTTATGACAGTGACGGTCATCTGACACCGGTCCGGCGTATCGGACGGATGAGCCATACTTTTTCGGGTTACCTGAAACAATCGGGTGGATTGGGCGAAGAGAAAGAGATTCCCAATTTTCGGGAAGCTATCAAACTAATCGTGGATCATAATGAAGAGATATAAACTCCCTATTGACAAACTGGTAAACCGGCTCGTGCCCTATTACCTGAACGGACGCCGGTACATCCTGCTTCTGCAAAGCCTGGTTTATCCCTTGCAAACGTTGAACGGGCGTTTTATGGCTTTTGCCAAAGATAAACATATTGAAGCCCGGATGACCTCACAAATTATTTGTTTTGAGTGGTATCTCAATTATAAGTTCGGACGTTACCTCGCTGATTCCACCGACCGTATTTTTCTGTCGGAAAGCGTGTCGCTGGGTGTGGATTTATACCATGAAGACGCTGTACATGGCCGCCCGTTCACTGTCTGGAAAGAAGGTGAGGCTGTCTTGGTCTCCAATCCACAAGAAAAGCCCAGGGAGTTTTACCGTATAGCGGAAGAACGCGCCATCAATAAAGTGAGTTTTATGGTAAACGTTCCCCCCATTAAAATACCCACGAAAGAGTTTGTTTACCAGCTTTCTTATGTGGTAAACACCTATAAGGTAGCCGGGAAAACGTATTTAATCAAGATTGACGGAGAAGAAATTGCACCTAATAACAACACTAAAATATGAAAGAATATATAGCAGAAACCGGCGGAAGATATACCTATTCGGACGATGTGCTGAATTTGCAGGAACTGGCATTGAGCCTGACCGCCCTTTTTTCGGAATGTCCGGCCTTTATCATTTCCGGCTGCCAAACCGAAGGCAATACGATTACCCCCGGCTACGTGTGGCTGGGTGGCAAGATCCGCTATTTCGGGGGCGCGAATCCGGCAGGTTTCCCGTATTTCATTTATGAGGCCAACACGAACGAATCGGTTGTCTATGCCAATGAAATCAATAAACGCGGGCGTTGTTGCTATCTGTGTGCCGGAGGAACCGCCGTGCCGCAAGTAACCGATCCGGTAACGGGATTTCCACCTCAATATCTGGAAGTTAGCCGTGAGTATGCTCCCCGCCTCAACGAGAAATTTGTCGGACGATACGCCTTGTTGCTGGATTCCCCGGCTTCCCGTCAGAAAGTGAAAAAGGATGTTACTTTCAGCGGAGAAGTAACGGTCGAAAAGACGTTGAAATCAACCAAAGAAATCAGCGCCCAGGGAAGTGGCGGGCGCAGTCTCCGCAGCCGGGTAAAGGAAAATGGTGAAAGTTCTTTAGGAGCCTACCTGAATGAATTGCTGACGGCAGAAATCGTGTTGAATACGGACGGTTCGTTTTCTTTTCTGAAAGGAATGACGGAATTAGCCCGACTGGATGAAAACGGATTTAGTTGTGATGCGATGAACCTGAAACGGGGACGAATCGGGAGTGCCTATTTATACCAAAACCATCTGATTAATATTGGTGACGATACCGATGACGGTTCTATCAATATTAACCATTGCGGATATAACCAGACTACCAGCCGTTTTCGGAACTTCAACGTGTACGACGGTAAAAAGTGTTCCATACCCTTGTTTCAGGTAGAAGGAAAGACAAAGACAGTTTCCGTGAACGGCTCTTTCCAGGTTTGCGGCAATGGATGTGGCTACGTCTTGCGTAATACTTCCTTTGCCAAAGGCGATCCGGAGCTGACCGCCATCATCGAATGGCAAGACCGGGACAAAACGACCATCGCCTCGTTGGGATACCTCACTACCAGTACTAATGATTTTACAGTGAGTAACTTATTCGGGAATCTGGTTTTTCTCCCGAAGGGATTTATAGACCTTTCCGGGGAAGTACGGATGAAAGGGACGGATATTTATTCGATTTTTGTCACCCAAAAGAATTTTGATGATGCGCTGGCAAAAAAAGTGTCGGTGGTCAGCGGTAAACAGTTATCAACAGAAGATTTTACGACTACATATAAAAAGAAACTGGATGCCATTTCGAACGGTTCTATCGGTGATGGCGGTACAGGTTATGTGACTGCCGACGATGTAGCCGATGCCCTGAAATACAAGTTGAATGTCAGTAGTAATCTGGATGACTTGTTTGACAAAGGCGTTGCCCGGATGAATTTATCTGTCTATTCCAAAAGTGAGACAGACGGTAAATATTTGACTATTAAAGGTAAACTTTCAGAACTTATCAATCTTTCAGCGGATGAAATCAACGGCATGAGCCCCGAACAGGCTGCTGCCCGTAAAGCGGAGAAACAAGCTGAAATCCGGGTAAACCTTGATGCGGAGAAACGAGGGACGGGAGATTTGAAGTTATCCAAAAGCTCCAATTTGTCGGATTTACCGGATAAGGCACAAGCCCGAAAAAATATCAGCGTGTATTCGACTACCGAAATTGATAAGATGCTGGAAGGCAAACTGAGTTCGGACGGCGCTTATACGGGTGCGATATTGTAGATACTAATTGAAAAGTGCGCCAATATTCCAATTGAAAAGTGCGCCGCCAT
>OBKR01002319.1_pt1 | contig 14235 bp, 7 predicted proteins | sample 1518991 | NCBI WGS metagenome assembly OBKR01 (sample SAMEA2452117, study PRJEB22498) | human gut metagenome | biome: human feces; feature: human gut; material: feces | place: Australia | collected 2012
GTGGCGCTGTCGGTACTGGACGGTACGATCGCCAATGTCGCGCTGCCGACGATCGCCCACGAGCTGGGAGTCTCGTCGGCCGATTCGATCTGGGTGGTCAATGCCTATCAGCTGGCGATCGTCGTTTCGCTGCTGAGTTTTTCGACGCTGGGCGATGTCGTCGGCTACCGCCGCATCTACATCGGCGGACTCGTCTTCTTCACCCTCTCGTCGGTAGGCTGCGCTTTTGCCGGCTCGCTGGAAATGCTGATCGCCATGCGGGTGATTCAGGGATTCGGCGGTGCGGCTGTGGTGAGTATCAATACGTCGATCATCCGTATCATCTACCCGCGCGACCAGTTGGGGCGCGGCATGGGCATCAATGCCACGGTGGTGGCCATCGCCTCGGTGGCGGGGCCGACGCTCGCGGCCGCGATTCTTTCGATGGCGTCGTGGCACTGGCTCTTCGCCATCAATATTCCGATCGGCATCGCGGCCGTCTGGCTCAGCATGCGTTTCCTGCCGTACAATCCCGTCCGGCTCTCCGACCGTCGCTTCGACTGGCGCGACGGCGTAATGAACGCCCTGACCTTCGGGCTGTTGATCGCTTCGGTCGAGGGTTTTTCGCACGGGCTCGATCCGCGCATCGTGGCCTGCGGCGCGTCGGCGTTCTGCGTGGTGGGTTATCTCTTCGTGCGCAGCCAGCTCCGGAAACCCTATCCGTTGCTGCCGTTCGATCTGCTGCGCATTCCGATCTTTTCGCTCTCGGTTTTCACGTCGATCTGCTCCTTCGTCGCGCAGATGCTGGCTTTGGTGGCACTGCCGTTCTTCTTACAGAAGGAGCTGGGTTACAGCGACGTCCAGACCGGACTTCTGCTCACGGCTGGTCGAGCGCGTCCATGCGGGTGTGTTGGGCGGCGTGGGACTGACGGTCATGGCTGCCGGACTGTTGTTGCTGGCCCTGCTGCCCGACCATCCGACCGACGGGGCGATCATCTGGCGGCTGGTGGTGTGCGGTGCGGGCTTCGGGTTGTTCCAATCGCCCAACAACAGCATCCTCATCGCTTCGGCGCCCGCCTACCGCAGCGGTTCGGCCAGCGGGATGCTCGCCACGGCGCGGCTCATCGGTCAGACGACCGGCGCGGCGCTCATGGCGCTCTTTTTCCACCTCTTTCCGTCGAACAGCACGCATCTGGCGCTCTATGTCTCGGCGGCGTTGGCACTGGCCGGCGCGTTGGCCAGCAGCACCCGCATTTCGCTGGCGTTGCCCGAGTCGCTGCGTCGCGCGAAAGAGGCTTAAAGTCCCGCCTCCTCGTCGATCAGCAGCACGAGAATTCGTCCGGCGGGATAACACCGTTCGAGCCATACGCGCGAGTTGCAGATGCGCTGCGGCGAGTTGCAATCGGCGCAGAGTCCCGTCACGGCGCACGGGGTGCGGAATCCCGTGTGGCGTGCGACGTTCTTCGGCCCTGCGATCTGCTGGACGCGCCGCTCGGCGTCGGCCTGTGTATCGACGATTTTGTTGCGACCGGCCAGCAGCACTACGCGGCGCGGCCCGAAGATCACGGGTGCGGTGCGGTTGCCCACCATGTCGACCCAATAGAGCGATCCGCCGAGCGTGACGGCGTTGACGCCCGTCATGAAAAAGTCGGCGAGCAATCCTTTGCGCCGTACTTCGAGCTGTTCGGGTCGCGGCAGGGCGGGATCGAATCCGTCGATGAATTCATAGCGGCTGCCGTTGCGCAGCTCTTCGACGATCCCTGTGGCGCGCAGCGTCATCGAATCGCCGTAAGAGATCGTCCGCGGTGCGCAGCGGGCGATCTCGTCGCGCAGCCTCCGGCCCGCTTCGGCCAGGTCGGCGACGCACACGGTTTCGAAACCGTGGCGGCGGAGTTGTCGGGCGCAGGCGGCGAGGCGCGTCGGGAAGTCGGGTGTTTCGTTTTGCATGATTGAATTTATAGTTTCGTTTCGTTACATCGGTACTTCGATCAACAGGAGGTGCGAATTCTCAATGCCCCGCAGCGCGACACGTTCCGTCCGGCGGATGCCCATGCCGTCGCGCGTGCGGAGCGTCTCTCCGGCCGCTTCGACGACACCTTCCAGCACGAAGAGGTAGACGCCGTGATTGGCGCCGTGCAGTTCGTAATCCGTTTCGGCGCCGGACGTCAGGTCGAGCGTCGAGAGCCATGCCTTCTGGTGAATCCACCCCACGTGCTCGCCGCCTTCTCCTTTCGGTGCGACGATCGGGCGCAGCCGGTCGGGTTCGGCCTTTGCGAGGCGGATCTGCTCGTAGCGGGGCGTCAAATCGTCACGGTCGGGGAAAATCCAGATTTGCAGGAATTTCACCTCCCGGTCGGGCAGGTTGTTGAATTCGCTGTGGACGATTCCCGTGCCGGCCGACATCACCTGTATTTCGCCCGGCCGCAGCACTTCGCCGTGGCCCATGCTGTCTTCGTGGCGCAGCTCGCCCGACAGGGGGATCGAGACGATCTCCATGTTGTCGTGCGGGTGCGAGCCGAAACCTTCCCCGCCCGCCACCGTGTCGTCGTTCAGCACGCGCAGCGCACCGAAATGAATCCGTTGCGGGTTGTAGTAATCCGCAAAGCTGAATGTGTGGAACGTCTGTAACCAGCCGTGGTCGAAGTAACCGCGCGTGGCGGCCCGATGAATGACTTTTTCCATAATGCCTTTCGTTTTGTCCGCGTCCGGTGCAAAAGCCGTTCCGATTCGGTCGGGAGCGGGTGTCCGGTTCCGGTTGAGAAAGGTACTGTTTTTTCTTGAAAATACGGCGGCTTCGGGTACGAATCTTTTTCGGCACGCTTCGCCGGTCAGGTGGAGGCCGGTTTCGGAAACACGGACGGACTGCCTTTTTCAGGCAGTCCGTCCGTTTGTTCGGGAGGGGTGCGGTCAGTATTTTTCCGCCTCCGTGAAGTCGTTGTCCGCAGTGAAGGTATCTTGCGTGTAGACATGGCCGAAGCTGTCGGTCGCACGCACCTCGATGGCGGTGGCGGCCGCATCTTTCAGTTTGTACTGATACTGGTGATAGCAGGGGCTCGTACCGCTTTCGGTGGGGTGGTGTTCGACGCCGATGTGGTATCCCCGAATCCAGCGGTCGCCGTAGTTTTGCTCGATCGGGCTCATGTCGCTCCACGTTTTGCCGCCGTCTTCGGAGAGCTCCACTTTCCACGTCGTGCCGTCCATGCCGGCGGCGAAGACGTTGGCCACGACGACGTCCGCCCCCAAATCGTATTTGTAGGTGGCGTAAGGCCCCGCGAAGACGGCGTCGCCGTGATAGAGGCGTATCTGGTGATCGTCGGGACGCTGCGAGGCCTTGAAATAGGTGTCGACGATCTTCGTTCCGTCGATCTCGTAGACCATGAAGCCGTTGGGCGTGCCGTCGCCGCCGCAGTTCGAGCGCCAGAAATAGCCGCACGTACCGCCGTGGATACGTTCGAAGAGGTTATGCGAGCGCATGTGATAGGGCTGGAAATAGTGCGTGTGGGCGCACATCAGCGTAGGGTTCTGGTATTTGGAAATCAGGTCGAGCACCTTCTGGCGGTTGCGGTAGTTCGTGTCGCGCAGCGGGATGTGGTAGTAGAGCACGATCATCTTGCTCGTGGGGACGAAGGACAGATCCTTTTCGAGCCACGCCACCTGCTCGTCGGTGAAGCCGCCGGTGTAGTCCTGACCCGAGAAGAGGCAGTTGTCCATCGCGACGAAATGCACTTCGCCGCGGTTGAACGAGTACCACCGCGGGCCGAGCACGTCGCGATAGGTGTCGCCCGTGTAGTCGACCGAGCTCTTGTCGTGGTTGCCGATGGTGGTGAAGAAGGGAACGCCCGTCTCGCCCAGCGCACGCTTCATCGAGGTGAAGGTCTGTGCGTCGCCCTTGCCCAGGATGTCTCCCAGCGCGATGCCGACGGTCGGGATCGTGTAGTCGGCCTTGATCTTCTTGACGTCGGGCACGGTCTCCGTGCGGAAACGCTTGATGTGCTCGTCGTTGTCGGGCTGGGGATCGCCCAGTCCGAAGAGCAGGAAGCGGGTGTCGCTCTGGGAGAGTTTCGTCAGCGTGAAGTCGGCGCGGTAGGGCTTCGTGCTGCTGCCCGTCAGCGAGTTCGCCGCCTGGTAGGTTCCCTGGTAGGAGCCGTAATTCGCCTGCGTGGGAATTTCATAACCCGACGGGGCGGAGATGAAGACGTACTTGGCGTTGGCGCTGCGCACGATCTGGTAGACGCCTTTCGCATCGGTGGCGACGACGCTGTAACCGTCGCTGACGACGACGCCTTCGAGGGGATTGCCTTCGCTGTCGCTCACCAGCCCGTAGAGGGTGATGCCCTCGTCGGGCTTGATCTCGGGTTTCTCCTCTTCCGTGCCGTTCTGGCCGTTATTGCCTCCGCCGGGCAGTTGGGGGACGACCGGATCGTCTCCGCCGCAGGCGATCGTCGTTGCGGCCAATGCTGCGAACATCGTGCGGCGCAGCAGATTGAAGATAGGATTCATTTTCATTGCAGTTGCATTTTAGTTTCAGACCAGATGTCCGCCGGACATCTGGTCTGAGGATTGTTTACCAATTCGGATTCTGTTGGATGTTAGCTCGTTGTAGCTCTTCGGTCGGGATCGGGAAGAGATAGTGCTTTTCGAGGAACACGCGGTCTTCCTTCCAAAAGCGTTCCATGCGGTATTTCTTGCCTCCTACCGAGATCTTGCCGTCGGGGTCTTCCACGGGCCTCATGCCGCAGATGCGGTGCTGCGTCTTGGGATAGGCGCCGTACTTGGCGAAGTACTGCTGGGCCTTCTCGTCGTTGCTGCCGGGCAATGCGTTCCATTGCGACTCTTTGGCCAACTCGGTCGGACTGGTCGGTTCGAGGTAGAAGCGCGTGGAGAAGAAACGGCTCTTTTCGTGGTAGAGTTCGACGCGGCGTTCGCGCAGGATGTAGTCGAGCAGCAGCTCCTTGTTGGTCTTCGCGGCAGGCGGAATGGGAGCCATGAACGAGCGTGCGCGCAGGTCGTTCATCATGTTGTAGACTTCGTCCGTCGCGCCCTTCGAACGGGTGACGGCCTCGGCGTAGACGAGGTAGATCGTCGCCAGACGGATCAGCGGAGCGTCCATGTTCCAGTCGCCCGACATGCCCTTGGTGTAGTAGCCGTCGAAGAATTTGTGGGTGAAGTAGCCCGTCGTCGTCGAGTTTGCGGCGTTGATCTCATCCGAACCCGTCGCGGTGTTGATCCACTTGCCCTTGAACATCGCGCCGTGGTAGGTGATGTCGCGGTAGAAGCGCGGGTCGCGGTTCTCGTAGGGGTTGGCGTCGTCGTAGGCCTTGGCCATATCCTCCTCGGAGATCAGACCGCCGTAGAGCGCCTTGTGGTTCTCTTTGAGGGCGTAGATCGGATAGCCGTAGCCGTCGGGGCCGATTACCTCGTATTCGTCGACATGCTCCTGTACGGGAACTTCGCGTGCCTGTCCCTGCGACGAGGGGGGATACATGTCGTTGTGATAACCGACGGTCTTGGCTTGAAGGAAGAACCAGATCCATTCGCATTTCTTGGCGTCGAGCGAGCGGGCGGTTCCGCTGAACAACTCCCACAGACGGGTGTAGACCTTGCCGTTGCTTTCGTCTACGTTGCCGAAGTTCGTCGTGTTGCTCTTATCGGCTCCCTGGTAGAGCGAATAGCGTTTTTCGCCGGTGTTGGTCGTGAAATCGATGACGGCCTTCGCTGCCGCCGCAGCGGCGTCCCAGCGGGCGGGATCGTAACGCTGGTACTCGGAGGCGTAGTTGCGGTTATCGCCTTTGAGCGTCGAGCCGTTGTAGAGCGGCGTGGCGGCGATCCAACGCGCCATGGCTTTCAATGCCAGGCAGGTGCCCTTCTCCACACGGCCGAACTGCTCGGCCAGATAGCGCTCCGGAACCCGCGAAAAGGCGTTGTCGCAGTCGTTGCATATCTTTTCGACGATCGAGTGGACGTTCTCGCGCTCGAATTTCGGCAGGTTGTTGGGGTCGACCGTGTAGTCCACGTAGGGGCATTCGCCGTAGCTCTTCAACACGCAGTAGTGCAGGTAGGCGCGCAGGAAATAGACCTCGCCGATACGCTGCGACAGCGTTCCGGGGTGTACCTGCGAGTCGGGCGTGTTGTATTTCTCGATACCTTCGAGAATGACGTTTGCACAGCGGATGTCTTGATAGAGCGCAGGCCAGAAAGTGTGGCAGGCTCCGGCGTCGGTCGTGGCGTTGCATTTCGAGTAGAGTTCCGCACCGGGTTCCCAGTCGCCTTCGTTGAACTTGTTCGACCAGCCGTTCTCGGCCGACGAACCTTCGCACTCGTCGGCGAGCGCCGAGTCGCTGAAATAGCGGATATGCACCAGCGGCTGGTCGGCGGCGCGCACGTAGAAATAGAGACGGTTGATAAGTTGTTCCGTTTCGTTGAAACGGGTGAAAACATCCTCTTCCGTCTTGTCGCCCTGCGGCGTCTTGTCGAGGTAGTCCTCGCAGCCGAACAGCGACAGGGCCGAACAGCAGAGGAGCAGGTATTTCAATATGTTTTTCATAGTCGATTCGAATGTTTTGGAATGGTTAGAATGTCATGTTGATGCCGAGGTTCACGACGCGCTGCACAGGGAACCAGCTTCCGTCGCCGTTCTTGATTTCGGGGTCCATGTCGACGTCGCCCAGGCGGTCGAACGTCAGGAGGTTCTGTCCCTGTGCATAGATGCGGACGCTTTGGATGCCGGCCTTCGACGTCCAGGCCTTGGGCAGCGTATAGCCGATCTCGACGTTTTTCAGACGGATGTACGAAGCGTCGTAGAGGAACAGGCTCGAATACTGCTGTTTGTTGTTGTTGTGGATGCCGTAGTGCAGGGCGGGATAGGTCGCCGTGGCGGCCGTTTCGGGCGTCCAGCGGTTGAGGTGCATCTTACGCACCTTGCCCGTGCGCGACTGGTCGTAGAGCGGGAAGTCCCATACGGCCGGGCCGCTCAACTGCACCGAACAGAGCGCCGAGCCCTGCCACAGCATACTGAAATCGAATCCCTTGTACGACAGCCCGACCGGAATACCGTACTGGATTTCGGGAGTACGGGGGTTGCCGACGGCCGCACGGTCGTAGTTGTTGACCACGCCGTCGCCGTTCATGTCCTTGTAAACCACGTCGCCCGGTTGTACGGGGCCCCAGATAGCGAACCCGCTGCCGCCGTTCATGGCGTTCAGGCGATCGGCTTCGTCCCGGTCGGCGACGAAGTGATCAAAGATGTAGCAGAAGTTCTCACCCACGCGGCGGCCGGTCTGGTAGCGCCACGGGCAGTCGCGACCGTTGTTGTCGATGTAGCTGATCTCGTTGCAGAATTTCACCTTGTTGCGGGCGAAGGTGAAGTTCGGGCGGATCCAGTAGCGGAAATGCTGTCCGATGCGGCCGTCCCAGCCGAGCTGGAACTCGATACCGCGGTTGTCCACGATACCCGAGTTGACGATCGGGGCGGTCTGTCCCACGATATAGGGGAAGCCGAGTTTATCGTCGGTATTGAGCGAGGTGAGGATGTCGTAGCGGTGCTCCTTGAAGACGTCGACCGAGAGGGTCAACCGCTGGTGGAAGAACTCGGCGTCGATACCGAAGTTGAACTTGCGTGCCTTCTCCCACGTCAGCGACGGGTTGGCGAAGATGCCTTCGATGAGGGTGGTTCCGAATGCTTTCTTGTCTTCGCCGAAGTAGATGTTCATGTTGCTGCCCGACGTGTAGTATTGCAGGTAGGCGAAGCGGGTGCTCCCCATCTGGTCGTTACCTACCAGACCGTACGATGCACGCAGTTTGAGGTGGTCGATCCAACGCACGTTCTTCATGAATTCCTCCTGCGAGACGACCCAGCCGATCGAACCTGCGGGGAATACGCCGAAACGGTGTCCGCGTGCGAAGTTCTCCGAACCGTTGTAACCGATGTTGAATTCGAAGAGGTATTTGTTCTTGTAGTCGTAGGTCGCACGTCCCGAAAGACCCATGTAACGATAGGGAACCTCCTTGCCGACGATCTTGTTCTGCATGTAGTAGAGTACCATCGCCGTCACGTTGTGGTCGCCGAACTTGCGGGCGTAGTCGAGTCGGGCCTGGAAACGCGACGTCCCTTCGGGGTTGGCGTGGCTGAGGCTGTTGCCCTGCGCGTCGTCGGTGGTGCGCTGGTTGGCCGTCACGTAGGAACCGTTCTGAATCCAATAGGCCGAGTTGTTCTTCCACTCGTCGATACTGTACTCCTCGGGCAGCATCCACGTCGAGTAGCCCGGGTAGGTCAGATTACCTGTGCTGTGGGTCGGTACGCTGTTGTTGATCGTGTGCTGGTTGAAGGTGTCGTAGGAGAACTGCGCGGCGATGCTCAGACCTTCGGTGATGAAGTCCAGATCGTGGCTCAGTTTGAACGATCCTTGCAGGTAGCGGCGCGTGCGCTTGCTGAAACCCGAACGGCTCAACTGACCGAGCATGTTGTAGCGGTAGTCGTTGTCGGCGTAGAGCAGGTAGCCTCCGTTCTCCTCGAAATCGCCCTGATTAACTTCGTTGCCGTTGTTGGGCAGTACGATCGGCAGGTAGGGCGGCTGCGTGTTGGCCAGCGAGATGATGTTGGCCGCCGTGGCGCCGGGATAGGTATACTCCGTCACGCGGGCACCCAGATCGACCGAGATTTTCAGCCGTTTGGTGGCGTCGACGTCGACGTTGGCGCGGAAGTTATAGCGCAGGAAATTGTTGGCGTTGTCGGAGTTGGAGTGCTTGTAGTTGCCGCCCTGCTTGTAGTAGCTTCCCAGGATGAAGTAGCGGGCGCGGTCCGTGCCGCCGCGTACCGAGAGGCTGTAATCCTGCAATACCGAGGGCTGGAACGCATAGTCGAAATAATCCCAGTTGTAACCCAGCCCGTCGGAGTTGTCGCCTTTGGCGCGGCGGTAGTTGTCGATCGCCGTCTGCGTGAAGAGCGAAGGCGAGTCGGCCGCGAGCGAGGGGTTGTCGTTGAGCATCGCCTCGTTGTAGAGCGTCGCGTAGTCGGCCGATCCGAGGTAGTCGGGGTAGCGGATCGGTTCGCTGATGCCCACCGAGGCCTTGAAGTCGACGGTCGGTTTCTCGCCCTTGCGGCCTCGCTTGGTCGTCACGACGATCACGCCGTTGGCGCCGCGGATACCGTAGGGTGCCGTCGCCGATGCGTCTTTGAGGATCGTGAAGGTCTCGATCTCGTCGGGAGCCAGATAGCTCATGTCGCGCTCGATACCGTCGACGATCATGATGACGCCCGACTGTCCGTAGGTCGAGATACCGCGGATGTTGAGCTGTGCGGCGTCGTTGCCCGGCTCGCCGCCGGAGAACTGGTTCACCAGCAGACCCGGCATACGTCCGGCCAGCGCGTTGTTGATGTTGGCCGTGGGGGACTGTTTGAGGTCTTTGGTCGTGATCGTGGCGATCGAACCGGTGATCGTCTCCTTTTTCTGGACGTTGTAACCCACGACGACGACCTCTTCGAGCGCCTTGCTGTCTTCGAGCAGCGTGATGTCGATCTTCGTGCGGTTGTTCACGTTGATCTCCTGCGGTGCGTAACCGATGTAGGAGACCATCAGCGTCGCGCCGCCGTAGGGGACGTCGATGCTGTAACTGCCGTCGGCGTTCGACACGGTGCCGAAGTTCGTACCCTTGACGATAAGGGTCACGCCGATCATCGGGTCGCCCTTGTCGTCCTTGACGAATCCCTTGACCGTCAGTTTCGACGACTGAGCTTGTGCGGCCGGTTCCGCATCCGCCTTGCCCGGAGAGGCCACGGCGGCCTCTCCCAGGCAAAACAGACACAATATCAGTGTTAAAAAACCGTATTTCTTCATGACTGTATTGTAGTAGTTGGGTTGATGTTACTCTTTGATTGTGATGTTCATGACGGTTCCGGCCGATGCGTCCTTCGTGGCCTGATCGCAGATCGTCACGTCTGCTTCATCTTTTTCAAAAACTTTTTGATAGATATAGACCGGATTGACGTGCTCGGCACTCTTGACGGTCGCCGTGAGGGTTCCGACGTTTTTGCTGGTGGAAATCGTCACGACGGTATTCGAGTTCTCGATCACGACCAGACCGGCTACCAACGGGAAGGCCGTCGTAGCGGGTTCGATGGTCGTAACGGTGATGTTGCCGTAGTTTTCGCAGCTTTCGATCGAGTTGCCGGCATTGCGGGCAGCCGAAAGGATACCTGCGGCACGATACCTGAATACGCCCGTGATCGATCCGCGGTTGATGCAACCCTTGATTTGAAGATTGCCGTAGGCCGAACCGATGATTCCGCCTATCTGCGAGGGTACGCTTCCCGCGGCCGTTTCGTCTGTTTTCGGATTGCTGAGGTTGCCCGTGTTGGTGCAGTTCTCGATCAGACCGCTCTTCATCTTCTCGGCGATACCCACCAGACCGCCGGTGTAGTTGGTCGTGACGGCGATATCTGCCTCGTTGTGACAGTCGACCATTTTCAACGACAGCTTGTCTTTTCCTTTGTCCGATCCGATGCAGCCAGCGATACCTCCGATACGGCGGTTGGCCGATTTCGCATTGTTCATGACGATCTGTCCGCGGTTGTAACACTTCTCGAACGATCCGTAACCGTAGCCGAGAATACCGCCGAGCGAGTGGAACTGCTTGTTCGTGCCGTTGAAGTCCATGGTCATGGCGCCTTCGTTCACGCAGTTGGTGTAACTCCATTCTGCGGCTTCGGTCATGCCGATGATACCGCCGATGCGGCCTGAATCCTGACCGGAGTCGGCGAGGTTCATGTTGATCTTGCCTTTGTTCGAGCAGTCGACGAACGAACCTACCGTATCGTCGGCTGCACTGCCGACCAGACCGCCGATAGCGACCGAACGGACGGATTGCAGGAACTCGAAGTTACCGGTATTGTGGCAGTCGGTGTAGATCGAGCCGGCCTTGTCCTGACCGACCAGACCGCCGAGATTTCCCATCGTGCTGCTGGTTTTCAATCCCGAGAAAGTGATTGCCGCCGTATTGGTGACGCCGGTCAGTGCGGCGCCGTTGTTGAAGACAGCGAGCGTACCGGCCGTAACGGGATCGATTTTGCTGATCGTCATGCTGCCGGCCAGCGTCAGATTCTTCACCGCGGCCGTTGCATCGAGCGTGTGGAACAGGCCCAGCTCCTTGGCGTCGCCGTCGTTGAGGCTGACCGTGAGGGTATGTCCCTTGCCGTCGAAGATGCCGGTGAACGGATTTTCGACCTGCCCGACGAAGCAGGTCTGGGAGAATGCGCTCAGGTCGACGTCCTGCAACAGGATCACCGTGCCCTCCTGCATGAACTCGTCGAGCGGCGCGGCCTCCGTGACGGCTTTGCCGAAGGCCACGAAATCGTCGCCCGTGGCGATGCCTTTCAGCGAGAGCTGCGTTTCGAACGATTCGGTCAGCTCCTCGGCCGAAACCGCATCCAGCGTGACCGTGCCGGCGGGGATTCCGACCCCTTCGGCGGGTGCGGTGACTTTGAGCATCGATGCGGCGATATCCAGTTCGACCGTCCAGCCTTCGGGGGCCGTGATGTCGCACTTGTCTACATACTGCATCGTGCAGGGGATGTCGCGCTGTTCGCCGAAGACGAAGCGGTCGATCGGCTCTGCGAACTGGATGACGGGCATCTTGGTCGAAAGCTCGACGCTGATCGACGACGATTCGCCGGCCGTGCCGCGGACGCTCAGCGGCGTCACCTTGACCGCACCGGTCAGCGTCGGATTCTGACTGTCGGGCATCGGCGCCGTGACGGTCAACTGGCTGTTTTCGAGGTCGGTTTCCGTCGTCCAGCCCTCGGGAGCTTCGACTTCGAGCGAAGAGGTGTTTTCGCACGAGAAGGGGAAGACGAGGCTCTTGCCGTAGGAGAAGATGTGGTTTTTGGTCGTCGCCTCGCCGTCGAAGGTCAGCGAAATACTCTCTTCGAGGGCGGCTACGCTGAGCGTGTAGCTCATCGTGCGTCCGGCCTGCGAGGTGATCGCGATCGTGATGTCGCCGCCGGCTTCGGCTTCCAGATCCGAGGCGACGGGAGCCGTCACCGTGCAGCTCCGCGAGCTGGGGATGACGCTGCATTTCCACCCTGCGGGAGCCGTGACCTCCGTGTAGGTCACGAATGCGCTTTTCAGCGTGTAGGCGGTCGTCGCGCCGAACTTCATGCTTTGGAGACCTTCGATGAGGGTGCCCTCCGTGTCGTAGAGTTCGAATTGGATCGCTCCGTCTTCCGCGTCCACGTCGTCGATGCCGCACGATACGACGCACAGCGTCGCGGCGGCAAGGAGCGTGTTCAGAAGAAAAAGAAGAGATTTTCTCATAGATGAAAGTTTTAGATTAGAGTTAGAATTGTAGAAACGATCGCACATTGCGAGACGGTCGCAATGCGGAAATGGTTCAGGTCGGTGTATATATAAGGAATCATTCGGAGAATGAAGGTTGGTTGCGGAAGTATCGCGTGCGGATGCCCTTTTCCGTTGGAAATAAGGGCGAAACGAAGTCCGATTCAGGTAGATCAAAAGTAGACCTTTGACCGATACGAACCAATGGCGTCAAAAGAAAATATAAATTCGATTTTGCTGTAATATATTCGTAATCAGATGGATATTTCGATTCGTCCGGTTCGATTATATGAATTGCGTATGAATCGGAACAGGCCGCGAACCGTCGGATCGGTTACCGGATTTCCAGTATTCGCTTTTCGAACTCCTGCGGAGGGATCGTCGCGGCGTTTCGCAGCCGGTTGCGGTAGGTGTAGACCGTGTTGATCGAGATGTGCAGGAATTGTGCGATCTGCGCATTGTCGGTGATGCCGAGCCGGATGACGGCTAGCAGCCGGAATTCGGTGTTGAGTTTGGTGGATTTGAGCCGCTCCGTTTCATGCAGCAGCGCGTTGACCTGTTCGATGAAGTCGGGGTAGATCGAGAGGAAAACAGTGTCGAACTCGTTGAAGAAGGCCTTGTATTCCCGTTCGGTGGAGGAGGGGGAGCGCAGTTCGCGCAGAAGGCGGTCCAGCCCGTGCGTATTGAAGGTCTTGAAGAGTTGGACGCGGAAACGTTCCAGTTTGTTGATATAGAGCGTGCTGAGCTGCATATAGTGACGGATGTACTTGTCCTTGACCGTGTTGGCTTTCGACAGTTCGTCGTTGATCGTCTCCTGCTGCCGGTTGATGACGCTGAGGCGTTCGTTGAGTTCGCGCAGCCGCTCGTTGTCGTTGGCGTGTTGCGTTTGGAGTTGTTTGATGGTGCGTTTCTGCCGCAGCGTGAAGACGAGGATTCCCGTGAGCAGCAGAATCGTGCCCGTCACGACGGCGAGCAGGAGGTAGAGCCGGTGCTGGTGGCGGGCGATCTCCTGCATGAAACTCTGGTTGATTTCGGTCATCGTGCGCGACGCGATCAGGATACGGTTGACCGAGTTGCAGTCGATCGCGTCATCCAGACTGCGCGTGATGTAGCGGTTGGCGCGCACGAGATCTCCCCGTCGGAAGAGCAGGTCGGCCAGTCGCGGCAGGGCGCTGTATGCGAGGCTGGGTACTTCCAGATCGTAGATTGCGGTGAGCGTCAGGTAACGCAGACGTTGCTCGTCGTCGCCCAACCGGCCGTATGCGTCGGCGAGACTGTTGGCGATCACCGCCTTGTTCGGTGTGGAGTTGTCGTTGCGTGAAAAGAATGCGTTCAGTTCGCGGATGCTTTCCTGCGGATCTCCGCCCTCTTCATACCGCTTGTCGTGGCGCATCAGCGTGCAGGTGAGCCGGTTGCGGTCTACGACCAGCAGCACGGAGTCGCGGTAGAGGCCTTTCAGCCGTCTGTATTCGCGTTGCAGCGGGCCGGCCATGGCGGTTTGCGCCATGGTATGATAGAGTTTCAGGTAGCAGTTGTAGTAGTCCACCGAATCGAATTCGGGGCCGTGGGCCGGAATCGCTTCCAGTTGGTCGGCTGCGGCCTTGTACATTCCCAGGAAGATGAGATTCTTGCAGCGGATGAGCCGTGCGGCGTTGATCCGCTGCGGATCGCCCAGTTGGCGGGCGTACGTTTCGAGCCGGTCGCTGTAACGGAGCGCCGAGTCGAGCTGGAACTTCTGGAATTCGTTGTAGAGATGGAGGGCGGCGGCATACCTGTCGCGCGGGGTGCGGCTTTTATGCAGATCGTTGCGGTAGGTGTCGATCCGGTGGAGTTTGAGCCGGATCGCCTCTTTGCGTTCGGCTACGAGCGAATCGAGCCGTCGGAGAAGTTCGTCTTGGGAGAGGGTCAGCAGCGGGTCGAAATTCCC
>OBKR01002323.1_pt1 | contig 14229 bp, 10 predicted proteins | sample 1518991 | NCBI WGS metagenome assembly OBKR01 (sample SAMEA2452117, study PRJEB22498) | human gut metagenome | biome: human feces; feature: human gut; material: feces | place: Australia | collected 2012
GGTAGAAATGGCGAAGCGTAATTATATATTCAATACGATTCGTGACGTATATCATCTGTATGGTTTCCAGCAGATAGAGACTCCATCGATGGAGATGCTTTCTACACTGATGGGGAAATATGGCGATGAGGGTGATAAACTTCTATTTAAGATTCAGAATTCCGGAGATTACTTTTCAGGCATCACGGATGAAGAGTTATTGAGTCGTAATGCCGTTAAGCTGGCAAGCAAATTCTGTGAGAAAGGTTTGCGTTATGACTTGACGGTGCCTTTTGCCCGTTACGTGGTAATGCATCGTGATGAAATTACTTTTCCGTTCAAGCGTTATCAGATACAGCCGGTTTGGCGTGCAGACCGTCCGCAGAAAGGACGTTATCGTGAGTTCTATCAATGCGATGCCGATGTAGTCGGTAGTGATTCCTTGCTGAATGAGGTAGAATTAATGCAGATTGTCGATACAGTATTCAGCCGTTTCAATATCCGTGTGTGCATTAAGATTAATAATCGCAAGATTCTTTCCGGTATCGCTGAAATCATCGGGGAAGCTGATAAAATCGTAGATATCACAGTGGCTATTGATAAACTGGATAAGATTGGTTTGGAGAATGTCAATACGGAACTGAAAGAGAAAGGTATCAGTGATGAGGCGATTGCCAAATTGCAGCCAATTATTCTGTTGAGCGGAACAAATGCTGAAAAACTGGCTACTTTAAAGAGTGTATTGGCAGCCAGCGAAACAGGTATGAAAGGAGTGGAAGAAAGCGAATTTATTCTGGGTACGTTAGAAACAATGGGCTTACAGAATGAAATTGAACTTGATTTAACTTTGGCTCGCGGATTGAATTATTATACCGGTGCCATCTTTGAAGTGAAGGCTTTGGATGTACAGATCGGTAGTATCACCGGTGGTGGTCGTTATGACAACCTGACAGGAGTATTCGGTATGGCTGGAGTGTCGGGTGTCGGAATCTCTTTCGGTGCAGACCGGATTTTTGATGTCTTGAATCAATTGGATCTTTATCCGAAAGAAGCTGTAAACGGTACAGAATTGTTGTTCGTGAACTTTGGTGAGAAGGAAGCTGCTTTCTCTATGAATATGCTGGCAAAAGTACGTGCGGCAGGTATTCGTGCTGAGATTTTCCCGGATGCTGCAAAGATGAAGAAGCAAATGAGCTATGCCAATGCGAAGAATATTCCGTTCGTTGCTATTGTAGGAGAGAACGAGATGAATGAAGGCAAAGCAATGCTGAAAAATATGGAGACTGGCGAACAGAATCTTGTTTCGGTGGAAGAACTGATTGCAAAAATAAAATAGATTGGATGGAGAATCTCTAAGTGTGCGATTTTCTTATTTTATATAAGGACTGCCTCCATGGAATGTGAAGATTCTGTGGGGCAGTTCTTAAATATTGACTTTCGTGTTTACTCCGGATAAGAAACTTATCTGTATTTATCTTTTTCGACAAATACAGTCTGCCAGATGATCGTTGATAAATCCTGCAGCCTGCAAGTGAGCATAGCAAATCGTAGTTCCGAAGAATTTAAATCCTCGTTTTTTCATATCCTTGCTCATGGCATCGGATTCGGGAGATGATACAGGAATCTCATTCAATGAACGAACGGTACTGATAATTGGTTTTCTGTCGGGAAAGAATGAAAGTGTGTAGTCATAAAAACTACCGAATTCTTTTTGTATGGCGAGAAATTGCTTTGCATTGGTGATTGTAGATTTGATTTTCAGGCGGTTTCTCACAATACCGTCAAACTGCATCAGCCTTTCAACATCTTCGTCGGTCATTTGTGCTACAAGTTCAGCGTCGAAATCGCAAAAAGCTTTGCGATATCCCTCACGTTTTCTAAGAATGGTTATCCAACTCAATCCGGCTTGGGCACTCTCCAGCACAAGAAACTCAAACAGCGTCTTGTCGTCGGTTACCAGTTTTCCCCACTCCTGATCATGGTATTTCACATACAGCTCGTCAGTTCCGCACCAACCACAGCGTCCGTTTATTATATCTTGCATAAGCATAACATTTATAGTATATTACAAATATATGGAAAAATCATGAGTATACTATTCAAAAACAAAAGATATTCACTTTAGATTAAACAGAAAAAGCAGGGAGAGCTGGGCATTAATTTCTATCTTTGTATATAACATTGAATCATTGGCAAATATTTGAAAAACGACAAAATCCAGAGTTATATGAATACGATTAGAAACACGTTATTTTTAGGCATTATCTGTGCTGTCGCTACTGCCTCTTCGACAGCTCATGAATTCGAGTTTAATAAGATCTATCCAAAGAAATCAGTGAAGACACAAGTCAGAAAAGAGATTGTTACGTTCTTTTCTGACTATCTTTCTGGTAAAACAACCGCCTTTGATGCAGGAAAGTCATTGAAACTGTCAGAAGTGGAGCAGTATCGTGATGCCGTATGGCAGTTGTGGAAAGAGGCAAATGCTAGTTTTGAGGAAGAAAAATTAATAGCTTTGGATACACTTTTATCCAATTCTTCCGGTTGTTGGAAACTTCCTGAAAACTTGGAACCAAATGCTGTGATGCCCTATTATTGGGGAATGAAAGGAGCGGTTGAAACAGGAGCTGAACTTCCATTATTTCTCTATCTGCATGGCTCGGGCCCTAAGGAGCGGGAATGGAGTACTGGGTTGAAAATTTGCCGGAATTTTGATGATGCTCCTTCCGTTTACTTTATTCCACAGATTCCGAATGAAGGTGATTACTATCGTTGGTGGCAGAAAGCTAAACAGTTTGCCTGGGAGAAATTGCTGAGGCAAGCATTGCTCTTGGGAGAGATTGATCCGAATAGAGTTTATGTCTTTGGAATTTCGGAAGGCGGATATGGTAGTCAGCGTCTGGCTTCGTTTTATGCTGATTATTGGGCTGCAGCGGGACCGATGGCAGGCGGGGAACCTTTGAAGAATGCTCCGGCAGAGAATTGTAGTAACATCGCTTTTTCTTTGCGGACAGGAGATAAAGATACCGGATTTTATCGGAATACACTGACCGGATACGCGTTGGAAGCATTTGATAGTTTAGCACATCAACATCCTGGCCATTTTATTCATAAGATAGAACTGATTCCCGGAATGGGACACAGCATTGATTATCGTCCGACAACTCCTTGGCTAAAGCAATATGTCCGTAATCCTTATCCCAGATATGTAAGTTGGGAGAACTTTGAAATGGACGGAATTTACCGGACGGGCTTTTATAATTTGTATGTGAAGGAAAGATCCGATGAAGAAGGGAAGTCTCGTACTTATTATGAGATGAATATTTCAGGAAATGATATTTCTTTGAAGGTAAATGAGGTTGTTTATGAAGTCATAGAGAAAGATCCCCGATGGGGAATAGAGATGAAGTTTGCAAAGAAATATGTGCAGGCACACAAGGGGAAAGTTATCATTTATCTCTGTGATAAACTGGTTGATTTAAATGAAAAGGTGACTTTGACAGTGAATGGCAAAAAGGTGTTCGAAGGAAAAATGAAAGCCGATTTGAAGAACATAGTCAACAGCTGCGCTGCGTTCTTTGATCCCCAACGACTTTATCCAGCGTCCATAGAGGTAGAATTGGATTAGAATGCGTTTTAGGATAAAAAATAATTCGTGCAGCGAACGCAAAGGATGCTGCACGAATTTTCTATTATAAGTGGCGTTCCGGATACATTTCATTCCACCATTCCGGTTGATTCTGCAACCAGCGTGCAAACCATGCCATAATAGAATTATGCCATTTGATTCGCTTGTCGTAATCGGAAATAAAGTGATTCTCTCCGTCTACGGTTACAAGTTCTACCGTCTTGCCAAGTATTTTCAGCGCATTGAAAAGCTGGATACTTTCGCCGACAGGTACATTCGTATCTACCGTACCGTGAAGCAACAGCAATGGAGTGTTGATTTTGTCGGCGTTGAACAGAGAGCCTTGCTTGGTGAATAATTCCGGGTCCTTCCACGGATAACTGTCGGCGGCGGCGATAGCATTGTAGGAATATCCCCAATAACCTTCACCCCAGTAGCTGGTTACATCACTGATGCCCGCGTGTGATACGGCTGCGGCAAAAATATCGGTCTGTGTCTGCAAATACTGCGTCATGAAGCCTCCATAGGAAGCACCGAGACAACCGATTTTTTTATCGTCCACAAACGGATGCTCCTTGCAGAACTGCTTTGTGCCTTCGATGATATCATCTGCTGTACGTTTCCCCCAAGCATTGACATGGCGGGCGGAGAACTCCTGCCCGAAGCCGGTTGTCCCGCTAGGCTGGATGACATATACTACATAATCACGTGAAGCGAATAATTGCGCGCAATACGGATTACTGATTCCGCGGGTAGTCGGGGACGTGCCGCCATAGTAATATACAATCATCGGATATTTCTTGTTAGGATCGAAATTCGGAGGCAGACACATCTTACCTGTGATGACAGTTCCGTCGGAAGCGGTAAAGTTCCACGGTTCTATTTTTCCCAATTCTATTTTATCCAGAATCGGTTTCATCGGATCGGCCAGCAGGCGGGACGTTTTTTTCTTCATGTCATAGAGGTAGGCAGCTCCCGCATTGTAATCCGACTGACCGATATAAGCGGCTATGCCCGGATTATACTCGGACAGAGCGAAGTTAGTGGTGACATCTGTTTCTAGATTCAGCTTTTCAAAACGTCCGTCTTTCGGTGAATAACGATAGATGTTTTTGCAGTCTTCATCTTCCGTGTTAAAGTAGATGCAACCATCTCCACGGTTCCACTGCAAGGGGCTGACAGTGGGGGTGAAATCTCTGGTGATTGGTTGTATTTTACGGGTAGCGAGGTCCATGATGAAAGCCTGGGTATCGAAATCATTGGCAATAGGATGATTGCCACAGTTCTTTCCAATGCCGCCGAAGGCTTCGGGGCTGCCTGTCAGCAGTAACTGTTTTCCGTCCGGTGAATAGCCTGCACCACCCAGAAAACGGTCTTCGTAGAAGAGAGTATCGACTTTCAATGTTTCCAGATCTACTTGATAGAGTGAGGATAAAGAGAACGGACGTTGAGTGATATTTTCTTTAGAGGTACTATATAGCATGTATTTTCCGTCCGGCGAAATGTCCTGCAGGTAAGTGCTGTGGTTACCATAGGTCAGTCGTTCGGAAACTCCGTCGGACAGGTTATATTTAGCTAAGAAACTCCGTCCGCGAGTATTCGGAATACGGTCTGCCGGACTAACGATACGACGGAGAGGCCCATCCTCCTTTACTCCTTCCTCACGGGGATAGTAAATCAGGAAATCTTCGTTGGGCGACCAGGTGAAACTCTGCTCGGGGATACTCTGTAGGATAGTCTCTTCACGGAGTGTGACAGGATCGAGACTGATTACATCATTTCCGGTCAGGGCGGTTACTGTATAGTATAGTTTATCGCTTTTCGGCATCCAACTCATACCGTCTCTGAGATTGGTCAGGAGTACTTTACCGGATTTTAGCTCTGTCAGTTCGCAATAGGTACGTGAACGTTTGGCAGCGTGGTTGTCCCAGTAGCGGGTCAACAGATATTTTCCGCTGGGAGAGACAGAAACAGCGATGGCCCGGCTTCCATATACTGTATTGTCAAGGGAAAAACGTTTTCGTGCTTCCGGATCTAAGTTGCAGGGAATGTCTTTGAATTTCTCGTCTTTGATCAATTCACATTTCAGCGTTGGAGTGGCTTTGTCATCGGCAGCAGAAAGCAGTTTGATGATAATTTCGTAATCCCGTTCGGGTTCCAGGCTAAGGGCTATGTCGCGTGATGATCCGGAAGTGATACTGTCCTCTGCCGCATCCTTCACTTGTTTGGAGGCTCCGTCAATAAAGACTTCCCAGCGGACGGGAGAGGTGATTTTCAACTTCCCTTTCAAGAAGCGCTCTGCACGAATCTGCGTCTTGACCAGGTAAAGTTTGTTGTCTTTATCCGCTTTTTCAAAACTTAGATACCCTGCTGTGTCAGTAGTGAGTGACTGCATCGGTGTATCCGGCAAGTGCAGTACGACTGGGGTTTGGAGTAACATCTTTTTGGTGTGTTTTTCTCCTTTAGGATTGATGCTGTCGTTCATAATGGGGGTACGAACGCTGATGGCATTCCGGACTTTGTACTGTGTCAGTCTGTCTTGTGCTTGAATAGTAACACCGGTTGCCAGAAAGATGGCTAAAGCCATAGTTCTCTTTTTCATTTGTCTATGTCTAAAGTTAATAAATATTTGATTGCGTGACTAATATAAGACAAATGCTTGAAGCATGCAACCAAATGTCCTTTTTATTTTAATATTCTATTTGATTAAGTATCCCGTTGAGGAAAGCAATAGCCACTCCGTAATTTGTCATCGGTACGTTCTGTTGCCTGGCTCTTTCGATACGATTCAGTACATATTTGCGGTTGAACATACAGGCACCGCAATGGATAACCAAAGAATAGGGAGTGAGATCTTGTGGAAAATCGGTTCCTGCCACGATGTCTATTTGTAACTTTTCTCCAATCCGCTTTCGCAATAAGCGTGGGAGCTTTACTCTGCCGATATCTTCGGATAGAGGGGCATGTGTACAAGCTTCGGCTATCAGTATGCGGGAGGATTCTGTCAGACTTTCGATGGCTGAGGCGCTTTCTGCATAGTATCCGATATCTCCTTTATAACCAGCAAAAAGAACAGAAAAAGAGGTCAATCTGCTTTCTGTCGGTTTTTGCTCGTAGACTGTTTTGAATACTTGTGAGTCTGTAATAATTAGTTTAGGAGGGCGGGCGAGAGCTTGCAATGTTTCTGATAATTTATCTGTGGTACAGCTCATGATCAGGCATTTCTTGTCGAGCAGTTCCCGCATGGTTTGTACTTGTGGCAAAATCAGTCTCCCTTTAGGAGCCTGAATATCTTGTGGCATGACCAGTAAGACGAGGTCTCCTTCTGTTACCAATCTGCCTGTGATACTTTGCTGATCGTAATCTTCCGGCAGTTTTTCCAGAATCGCCTGGCGTATCAGTTCTATGCCTGTCCTCTCTTTGGCACTGACCAAGAGAGGATGATTCCCAAAAGTTTCTTTTATTCGGGTAGCGAGTGATGCGGGGGATTTTCGTATATCTGCCTTGTTGATAAGCAGAATAGTCGGGATGTTTTTTGCTTTGAGTTGTTCCAGCCAGTGAAGTTCTTCGGTGAAATCCGCATCTTCGGGTATTTCTATGGAGGCATCACCTGCACAAAGCAGAATGGCAATATCGGTTTTTTCTACGGCTCTCCATGTACGTTCGATGCGCATGTTTCCTAATTTGCCTTCATCGTCGAATCCCGGAGTGTCTATGAACAGGCAAGGACCGATACCGTGAATTTCCATTGCTTTCTGTACGGGGTCGGTCGTTGTTCCGGGAGTGTCGGAAACAAGAGCGGTATCCTGCCCGGTCAGCGCATTGATCAGGGAAGATTTCCCGCTATTGCGCTTTCCGAAGAGGGCGATATGGAGTCGGCTGGCATTGGGGGTAAAACTGCTATGCATATAAGTGGATATAAATAATGTTGTTTTCTACTTAAATTGAGAATCAGATATTTATAACTATTTAGGCACGGATGACGCGGATTACACGGTTTTGTTTTGCGTTAACACATTAATAAGAACTGTGTAATCCGCCGTCATCCGTGCCTAATTTATGATGAATTAAAATCTGAAATCTCTTTTCCCTTCCGCTATTTCTTTTAGATTTCGGATCGCTATTTCTCTGATTTTTGGGTTCGGAATCCGGTCGGTCTCTTTAGCTATCAACTTCATTCCTTTGATTCGGGTATCTTCCGATGCATAATCTTCGAGGTATTCTTTCAGAGTCATTAATGCGTTCGGTCCGCAGCAGTTGGCTATCTGGCCCGATTTGACTAAAGACATAAACCGGTCACCGGTCCGTCCTTCCCGATAACAGGCGGTGCAGAAACTGGGGATATGTCCGGATTCGAGCAACCAGTTGACCACTTCGTCCAGCGTCCGGGTATCGCTCACATCAAATTGTGAAGAGTTGTCTTCCGGAAGCTCTGTCTCTGCATATCCGCCTACACTTGTACGGGAACCGCCACTGATCTGTGAGATGCCGAGTTCAAGAACCTTTTCGCGGGACTCTTGTGACTCTCTGGTTGATATAATCATTCCGGTATAAGGAACTGCTATCCGGATGACGGCTACAATCTTGCTGAATATATCATCTGAAATTGCATTGGGAAAATCTCCCGCATCAATATCATCTGCTGAACAGATACGGGGTACACTGATAGTGTGGGGACCTACACCGAAACGGGCTTCCAGATGTTCTGCATGCATCAACAATCCTACGAAGTCATAACGGTAAGTGTTCAATCCGAAAAGTACTCCCATTCCTACGTCATCGATTCCTCCTTCCATGGCACGGTCCATTGCTTCCGTATGATAAGCGTAGTTGCTTTTGGGCCCGGTGGGATGGAGGGCTTCGTAGTTCTCTTTGTGATATGTTTCCTGAAATAATATATAGGTACCGATACCGGCATCTTTCAACCGGCGATAGTTTTCGACGGTAGTGGCTGCGATATTCACATTAACCCGGCGGATAGCCCCATTCTTGTGTTTGATGCTATAAATGGTCCGGATAGATTCCAGTATATATTCCAGTGAATTCAGTGTCGGATGTTCTCCGGCTTCGAGTGCCAGACGTTTATGCCCCATATCCTGCAAGGCGATTACTTCTTTGCGAATTTCTTCCTGTGTCAGTTTTTTGCGGGCGATTGTTTTGTTCTTTGCGTGATACGGGCAATACACACACCCGTTCACGCAATAATTTGACAAGTAGAGTGGCGCGAACATGACAATGCGGTTGCCGTAAAACTTCTGTTTGATTTCTTTGGCGAGATGGAAGATTCGTTCTATCAGGTCAGGCTGGTCACATTCCAGCAGGGTGGCTGCTTCGCGATGCGTCAGTCCCTTGCAAAGAGCGGCTTTTTCGATCAGCTGTTCTATGAATGCGCGGTTGTCTTTGTGATTCCGTGCATATTCAAGAGTTTCCAGAATTTCTTCATGATGAATGAATTCTTCTGCTTGGGATGAATCTACTTTATACATTTCTTTATTGTTTGTAATCGCCTCTGTCGAAGGAGATTTGATAACCGATGTTTTCCAACTGTTGTTGTAATATTCTAAGTCCTTCCGCAGATTCCGCTCCGAGGGAGGCTTTGTTGTTATACAGATTGTATTTTTTGCGTTCTTCCTGTGGCGACAGATTGGGCATGACCACATTGGCACCAGCCAGTATTCCCCGTTCCCGTCCGTCGGGAGTGAGTGTAGCCAGTGCTGTGGTGGCCGGAATCAGTGCCGACGGATGCATCAGCCGGAAGATGGATAATAAAAGGATGGTCTGTTCCACGGTTCCGCAGGGGGACTGGGCAAAAGGGGTGTCACGATGAGGCAGGAAAGGACCGATACCAATCATTTCGGGACGAAGTTGTTCGATAAACAAAATGTCCTGGATCAGATGCTCCACTGTCTGCCCCGGACTGCCGACCATGATCCCGGTTCCCGTCTGATAACCGATTTCTTTTAAATCCTGCAAGCATTGCAGACGACGTCCGCACGACATACCCTCGGGGTGTAGTTGCCGATAATGCGATTTATCATAAGTCTCGTGACGCAGCAGATAGCGGTTGGCACCTGCTTGGAAAAAACGTTCGTATGCTTCACGCGGCTTTTCACCGAGTGACAGTGTAATGGCACAATCGGGATAATTCCGGTGAATCGCTGAGACTATACTTTCTATCCGTTCATCTGTCAGTACAGGATCTTCTCCTCCTTGCAGCACAAATGTGCGGAAACCGAGTTCATAGCCCTGCTTGCAGCAATCCAGTATGCTTTCTGCGGTTAGCCGATAACGTTCCAAATTCGGATTTCCTTTCCGGATACCGCAGTAATAGCAGTTATTCCGGCAACAGTTGCTGACTTCAATAAGCCCGCGAATAAAAATCCGGTTACCGAAATGACGGAGGCTGACTTCTTGCGCCTGTTCGTTGATATAGCGCAATAACTCTCCGTCACATTCAGTCAACAGTTGCCGAAATTCTTCCGGTCGGAGTGTCCTTTCTTTTCGTAGTTTATCTACCCATTGTCTCATAGCTTTCTTTTCGCTTGAGCAGCTCTTGTACCAGTTGACGACGTCCTGAAACAATGTCATTGTGTGTACTTGGTCCGGTGATGCAACCGCCTTCGCAAGCCATCACTTCGATAAATTGTCCCGCTGCTTTTCCTGTTTTGGCACAGGCACGCAGCAAGGCTATATTCTTTTTGTTGATATCTGATACCTGGATAGCATTGATCTTATCCGCTTCCTCTTTCAGATATGCCTTCACTGCTCCCATCACACCGCCGGCCTGCGCAAAGCCATGTGCTTCGCGTACGGAAGTATGCAGGATGGAGAAAGAATCCACCTGCTCCAGTTGAATGTCCATTCCATCAAGGATAGAACCGACTTCCTCGAAAGTCAGGATATAGTCTACCGCTTCGTCACGGCGTACCTCTTTCCGTTTGGCTACACATGGACCGACAAATACAATCTTCGCATCGGGATGCTTCTCTTTAGCGATTCTTGCTGCATAATACATCGGTGATCCTGTGGTAGAAACGTATGGTTTCATTTCTGTCAGATGTTTCTCTACCAGTTCGATGTAAGAGGGGCAACAGGAAGTAGTCATGAATTTCTGTCCTTCTTCCAGTTTTTCCAACAGCTCGTGTGCTTCGTTGCTGGTGGTCATCATGGCTCCTTCGGCTACTTCGATGATATCGGTGAAACCTATCTCTTTGAAAGCACCGTACACCTGTTCAATAGATGTTTTGAACTGTCCGAGGATAGACGGAGCGATGATGGCAACCATCTTTTCTCCTTTTTTGATTCGCTGCAATACGTCGAATGTCTGTGAGATTTCGAAGATAGCACCGAATGGACAGGCATTCATACACTTTCCGCAATAGATACATTTGCTCTCGTCAATGTACTCCACGCCATGTTCGTCTTTTTTTATAGCTTTCACCGGGCAGGACTCTTCGCAGGGCACAGGGATATATACAATCGCATGATAAGGGCAACTCTTATGACAAATACCACAACTGACACAAGTATCGTGATCAATCATTGCCTGACCGTTTTTCTTGAAACGTATCGCATCTTTGGGGCAGTTCATGTAGCAGCTGCGTGCCACGCATCCCCGGCAAAGATTGGTAATTTCGTAATTAATCTGTACGCAGGAAGAACAGGCTTCATCAATGACGCACATGATATTTTCCTTACTTGGCTCCGGACGGTCCAGTGCCATCCGTGCATATTCGGAGAGAGGAGTTACTTCGTCGTGTTCATCTGTCATATCCAGTCCCATCAGCGGAAAAGTTTTGTATCTCCACACAGCGCGTTCTTTATGTACGCAGCAACGTCCCAGCGGCTTTGATTTGCGCGGACTCAGCTCAATAGGGAGGCGGTCTATTTTTTCTACTAACTGGTCGTTTTTCCAGAGTCTGACAAGGTCAGCCAGCAATTTGTGCCGGACAATCATAATATTATTCGTAAAAGCCATATAGTAATTAAAAGGGTTGTTAGTGGGTGCAAAGATAGTAACTAGTTTGCGGATAAACTAATAATCGTTAAATTGAATGTAGCAGATTGTTACATTCATGTTTCCGGATGGATAAAACAATCCGAATATAAGAGGCTATGTCTTTCCGGTTGGTTAAATAAATTCAATATTTAAGTTTTTTGAAACATTCTTGTCAATTTTTTGTAGCATTCCGGTGTTATCTTTGTGAAGCATAAAATAGAGAGGAGAAAGAGATATGAGTAGTAGTATGTTGGAGCAAAGAAGTCGCTTTGCGATGATCGGTGCATTGATGATTATTGTCAGCCTGATGTTTTTGTATTATATGGGGAGTTCGCTGGTTGGTGCTACAAAAAAGTATTTGGAACAGGTGCAAACCATTGAAATCTCTTGCGAATAAAAGCTTTCCGTATAAACAAACCTTTTGGTTGTTCATACGGAAAGTATTTGTTATTATTTTGATCTAGATAAGAGTGATGCATTATTTATAATGGCACCATTTCTTCTTATTAGAGATTCATGGTACGTAAGTGATTATTAATGAATCCATATTTTTAATTAAAATCAAAATCATAAGAAGATACATCTTCAAATCTTCCTTCAAAATAAAACGAACCAGTTGTTTTGCGTTTACTTTCGTGTATGTCGAAGTCTCCAGGTTCGGCTGCTAATAAATTTAGGTTTCTAATTTCTATTTTATATAATCCTTCTGATGTCTTATTAATAATTAGATTTCCTGATTCATATCCACTGTTCCAGTCTGTTTCATAATATTGTTCGCAAGATTCATCTCCGTCACTGTTTATTGTACCATTAATACCAATTTCACATTCATAATAGGATTCCTTTTTATTACTAGAATATCGGGAATAAGGAAATTCTCCTTCTGGAAGAGAATTTATATCATATTTATTGGGAGAGGTAAAACCAATATAAAAAGATGAGATTTTTTTTCCGACAATTGATGCTGGATTTTTTAGAATAGAAAGATAATCGTAATTTGTGAACTCAAGTGTATAGTCATATAATCCTCCAGAGTGAGAAGGTTCATCAATGGAGAAATACGCATAACCGAAATCAATATTTCTACCATCAGCATCTACATGACATTTTTTCGTTGTTCCGTTTCCTTGTTCGTCGTCATCATCTCCACAAGAAACTAATGTGAAGCATGAAGTAGCCATCAATAGCATTAAAATCCAGTAATTTAAACTTTTCATAATAGTATCGCTTTTTTAATTGATAATGTTTTGTATTGAGTAATGTGTGTAATTAATCTACGACAAAGATATCTTTTTGAGATTATATTAAAAAATGTGTAATTCGCTATATGAGCCTATAATGCAGAATAGTATGATTAGGTGTTAAAAAATAGGGTTTAATTGGTGGATATTTTTTGTTACCATATTACTTGTTGCTGATTGTATGATTAAGCTTTCTGTCATTAGCATGCTTTTGGGGAATCCGAAGAAAAACATTACTTTTGTCAAAGACACAAATGGAATCATTATGGATGAAAAAGAGAAAGCATGGAAAACGGTGAGCAGTAAATACCTGTTTCGCCGTCCTTGGTTGACTGTACGTTGCGAAGATATGCTGCTTCCCAATGGGAATCATATCCCTGAGTATTATATATTGGAGTATCCCGACTGGGTGAATACGATTGCCATTACGAAAGAAGGCAAGTTCGTGTTTGTGCGCCAATATCGTCCGGGAGTAGGAAAGACCTGTTATGAACTTTGTGCAGGCGTTTGTGAAAAGGAGGATGCTTCCCCTCTGATATCCGCCCAACGTGAATTGTGGGAAGAAACCGGATACGGCAAGGGAAACTGGCAGGAATATATGGTGATCTCTGCCAATCCAAGTACTCATACCAATCTGACCTATTGCTTTCTTGCCACTGATGTAGAACTGATAGATCATCAGCATCTGGAAGCAACAGAAGATTTATCTGTTCATCTGCTGACTCTGGAAGAAGTCAGAAGCCTGCTGGACAACAATCAGATAATGCAGGCATTGAATGCAGCTCCGCTTTGGAAGTATATGGCTGCTTTGAAATAACATTTCTCTCCTGAATAAAAAACTTCAAAAAGATCTTTCATCTTTCACTGATACTGCGGAATCCCTTTATTGATCAAGGGCCTGTGATGGTGAAAGATGCAGGAAAGATCTTTCACCTATCTTTCATCTTTCACCCTTTTTCCATCTTGGTCTCTGTTTCCTTATCCAATAACCTATTACTCTTCCCGTCATCTATTAATAGATAAGTTCTGCTTCATTAGAGATTAACTTCTTTTCCTCTAATGGCAAACTTCTTTTGTATTAGATCCAAACTTAAAACGCAACCTTTGTTTTTATAAATGCAAGCTTCATTTCTATAAACGCAAGCTTCGTTTATAAAAACAAAGGTTGCGTTTTGAGTTTGCTTTAGATAAAAGATAAGTTTATCCTTAGAACAAAGGAAGTTTGCTCCTGATACAACGGAATTTGTCTATTAATGAATTACAGCCAGTCTATTAGTATACTATAATCTGATGAATGTGAAAGATGAAAAGATTGATTAATTCTTATGTAGAATATTGCTTTGTGCCAGATAATGCGGATTATTGGCATAGATAAACATGAC
>OBKR01002325.1_pt1 | contig 14208 bp, 9 predicted proteins | sample 1518991 | NCBI WGS metagenome assembly OBKR01 (sample SAMEA2452117, study PRJEB22498) | human gut metagenome | biome: human feces; feature: human gut; material: feces | place: Australia | collected 2012
CCGTCGTCCAGTAAAATACAGTGTCCGTTATCGCAGTTGCAGCACTCCTTTTTTATAAGGCTGTTGACTTTCCGGCTTTGGGGTGGTGTAAGCCGCTTTATCCCGGTCATACCTCATCAGCGGCGAAAATAGCAAGCTCCGCATACTCATTTTCTGTCAGAGGTGCGATTTTCGCAAGGGTGCGTTTCGCCAGTTCCCGCATATCCTCGTCCATGAACGGCAGCGCAGCGTTGATGTTTTCTGTAAGCCCACGTTTGCCGTCCTCATTGTAAATGCTCAACAGGTTTGTTTCTTCAACTGTCAGTCTAATCATGCTCATACCTCCAATTCGTGATTTTTTGATTTTACAGCCGCCTTTTTCGGGGCGGCTTTTCTTTTGTCAGCGGCAAGCTGCGCCCGGATTGAGGGGCGCACCCTGCGAATATCTGTGCCCCGGTTTTCATTTTTATCAATCAAGGCGTATGTTCCATGTCTGCCCTCGATTTTGGAAAAGGAAAGTGTCTTATAGGGCAACATGGAAAACAGACGGTCGGTGTCCTTAGAGGACGCAAGCTGCATAAATGTCGGGGACAGCTCCACCATGAAATGTGTCCTATTAGGGCTATTGGGCGTGTCCCTGCGCTTCATTTCCTGCACAATGCGCCGCGCTTCGGCTTCAATCAGCCCAGCACGCAGGGCGGCGGTATGTTCCTTGAAGTCGCCCGGTGTCAGTTTATCCCGTTTTTGCTTTTCTTCCCGTAAAAGGAATTGTAGCGCGTCCGGGTCGTTGGGTACTGCTTCAAAGTGTTCAAACTTCCCTAAAGAAGTATCGGGATTTCCGTTAAAATGCTGTCCGGCGGGTATCTCCCTTGTCCCATGCTCATAAATCAACTTGACTGTGTCGGCGGCAAGCGCATTGTCCTTAACGCGCTCATACTGCCTTGCATAGTCAAGCTCATAAAGATTGCCTTTGATTTTCCCGCGCTCCCTGCCCGTCAGCTCGACGGCATAGGCAAGAACGCGGTCGCAGGTCTGCTCTTTGTAAAAACACCATGTATTGTGGGCGGCGGTATCCTTTAGGAACACGTCGCGCTCCTTAAAACAATGCGTCCCGGACGGGCGGCAAAACCATAGCAGCGTCTTATCCTCTCTGTTAGGGCTTGCCGCTGCTTTTGCGATAATCTCCTTGTCAATGTCAAAATCACTTTGGAAAAATCCTGTATTCTGCCGCATGATAGCGTCAAGAGAAGCGAAAATATCCACGTTTTCAAACTTATTCATGCGTCAGCTCCTTTCCAAATCCTGTGTTTTCTGTTTTGCCTGTTTCTTCGGTGTCTGTTCTTTCGCTGCTTTAAGCTGCGCCCGGATAGAGGGCTTCTTTTCCGTTTTTGCTGCCTTGCCACGTTCCTTGTCAGCCTTGACAGTTTCCGCAAGGTCAACAAGGGAAATGGTTTCTCCTGTCTTTACCTTTGCTTCCAATTCTGCGACGGTCGGGGTGTTGTTTATCTGCCCGTCAATCATGTTGTAGTTTTGCTCGGTGGTCTGCTCGGCAGTTTTCAGATAGTTTTCCGGCTGCAAAAATTCCGGCACTTTCTTATAACCGAAGCTGTCTACATAGTGGGCGGTGTCCTGCCCGTTCTGATGAAGCACCACTACGTCGGAAACAGAAAGGCTGTGTCCCTTAAAATCTTTCGGGTGGTCGATATTAAAGCGGGTGTAAATATCTTCAAGGGAAGTCCCCGGCGTAAGAGGTGCGGAATAGACAAGGGCATAGTTTTTCGGGTCTACCCGGTGTCCGGCGGCAATCAGACGGTCGTAAGGCTCAAAACGCAAGTCCCTTGTTTCGTCCCCGCCTTTTATCTGATAAATGGAAAAGGTGTCTTTGTCCTGTGGGGCTTCCTGTTCCGGCTGCTCCTGTGCATCTACCTTTTGCGCCCGGATATGCGCCCGTTGTAACTCGGTAGGCTTTTCCCCCGTAAGGGGTACAATCGCCTTGACATAATCAGCCGCATAATAGGCGTTACTGGTAAGCTGCCGCTGCCATGCCCCGGCTTTTGGCGACCAACGGAAGCCATTACTTTTTAAGGCTTCCCGCGTGGCTTCGTCCGGCTTATCCTCAAAGAAGATTTGCAGTCGGTTCGCTTCGGTGTTTGCTTCCACCTTGCCGCCGTCAAATTTCCAACCCACAAAACCGATTTCTTTTTGCTGTGAAAGGGATTTGATACGGTCTTTCACGCGCCGGATTTCTGCGCTGTTGTTGGATAACGCCCAAGTCGCAAAGGGCTTGTCCTCCAAATGCCAACTGCTCGCCATGTCTGCTTTCAGTTTTTCCAGTTCCTCCGGCGGTAAATGCGGGCAGCCGTCAAGGGTCTTATGCTTGCGGTAATAGGCGTTTACGGCTTTCATGGTTTCCTGTGATTTTTCAAGGCTTTCCAGTTTCTTTTCTAACTTCTGTACTGCCTGCGGGTCGTCTGCGCTGATACCGCCCATGCCGGTACTGCGGATTTTATCAAGAAGCCCTTGTATGTCCTGCCATTCCCGGTAATTGCTGTCGCGGGCTGCGTTCTGCTTTTCTTTCTTCCTTGTGGGGAAGTTAGAGCCGCCCGCAATCAGGATAGAGGGAACACGCGCGTCAATCTCATAGCCTTTATTCATGTTCGCCGCCAGTTTCCGGGCATAGGTGTCAAGCAGGCTGTCGATTTTCTCATGGTACATCGGGTCTACCCGCTGTTTCTGCCTTTCTGCAAGCTGTACGGCTTCATCAACGTAATGCCTGTATTCAGCCGTCGCGCTGCCTTGCTTATAATCGGAAAAGCTGTTCATATCCTTTGCACGTTTGGCGGCAGCTTCATTGATAGGATAATAAGGGGCGGCGGGTGCAGCCTGTTCCGGCTGTGCTTCTTTTTCCTGTACCGGGGCTGTTTCTTCGGGAAGCTCCGGCGCGGCTGCTTCTGCTTCGGGTTGTTTGGCGGCTTCCTGTGCGGGCTGCGCCTGTTCGGTGGTCTGTTCCTTATCCTGTGCCTTTTGGATTTCTGCAAAATGTCCGTCTATGGTATCAATCAGATTTGCGGCGGTGCTGCGGATTGTTTCAAGAGAGCCTTTCAGTTCTGCAAGTTCTTTTCCGCTGCTCCACCCGGCGATATACCCAAAAGAATAGTCCGACGTATCAAGCCCGTAATGTTGGCAGACCGCATACGGTATGTGGTGTTTTGAGTGTAAAAGCATTTGCGTTTCTGGAAACCGGAGATGCTGGCAACATGAGCTTATTCGGCGGAGTGTTCTTTATGCCAGTGCTTTATTTCATCAGCGCAAAGGTTTCAAAACGCAATATCAAAGCCGTTTTTGATATTTTTACGATTTGCATGATCTTCACGGTGATGTGCGCTCGGATCAACTGCATCGTCTCTGGATGCTGCGCTGGCTTAGTCATACCGGGAACGCACGTTCACTTCCCCACAAGGGAACTCGAGATCCTCTATTATATTGTGATGCTGATTCTGCTCATCCCCAGAGTGAAAAAGAGCAAGAACCCCGGCAGCATTTACCCGTTATATATGGCATCCTATGGAGCGTTCCGCTTCATTGATGAATTCTTCCGGACGTCCTCTACGGGGATGCTATTCCACCTTTCTCATGTCTGGGCAGCCATCGCATTTACGGCGGGACTCAGCATTTACATAGAAATAAACGACAGAAATCATCAAAGAAAGAAGGTAATAAAGAAATGAAAAGCACATTGAAGCGATTCCTTTCGCTTGTGCTCTGCATGTTCATGGTCATGGCACTGCTTCCAAATGTGACCATGACAGCGTTCGCAGCAACCAGTGGAACTGTGACAGGCTTAGCCGACGAGAACATTGGACTGAGTTTTACAGGCGACGCAGATGATGCTTGGTCGGCCAATGGTACAAGCATTACCGGTGCAGTTACCAGCACGAGTGCAGGATGCAGCGATACAGTCTATAAATCCACACTGACAATTACAAATAAGAAGTCGACAACGGCAACCCTTTCTTTTGACTATACCATTGAACAGAATAGTGGAACGATTCAGGTGAATGGTACTGCAGTTTCTTCGGGTGCCAGTTTTACCAAGGAACTGGCGGCAAACGAGAGCGTTAAAGTATACATCGAATCCGGTAGCACCGATGCTGCTACGAAGATCACCCTTACCAACGTGGTTCTGGTAAGCGATGTCAATGCAACTGCGACATTCGTGCCTGCTGAAAACGGTACTTATACAGTAGACGGAAAACTCATTACCGAGGAATACAGCAACACGCAAAGCTCCATGACTGCTTATCAGGTAGTGGCGACCCCGGCGGATGGTTATCAGTTCATGGGCTGGTATGATGTTTCTAACAAGAAATATATCAGCACGTCTGCAAAGGCTGCGTTGAACATTGACAGCGACTGCACCATCACAGCGCGGTTCGCAAGTAAAACGGCGGCCCTGTTTGAAACCGGAGGACAACCGTTTGACAATCTGGGCGATGCGGTCACCTATGCACAGGCAAACGGTCAGTCCAAGATTACCTTGGCTGCGGATGGTTCCATCAGCGGTAGCTACACCATTCCGGCTGGAATTACACTTCTGATTCCGTTCGACGCGGCAGGGACACTGTATACGGATGCTCCTGCGGCGATTCGGACGACTCCCGAGTCTAAGCCTTTCCGAACGCTGACGATGAGCGAAGGCACGTCCATTACCGTCAATGGCGCGATCAGTTTGGGCGGCAGGTATTTTGCAGCTGGCGGCGGTCAGCAGGGACGTCCCATTGGCGATTACGGCTATATCAAAATGGCGGATAACAGCTCCATCACGGTAAAGAACGGCGGCAAACTCTATGCGTGGGGCTTTATCTCCGGCAGCGGTTCTGTCCTGGCGGAATCTGGCGCAACCGTGTATGAGTTCTATCAAATCGCGGACTTCCGTGGCGGCAGCGCATCTTCCGGCATGGGCCATGGGGTGTTCCCATTTTCGCAGTACTTCGTACAAAACATCGAAGTTCCCTTGACGCTAAATGCCGGTGCCAATGAACAGGTTTACAGCGGCGTTTACGCAATGAGCAAAACCTTCACCACTGCAATCAACTTCATCGGCGACACCGGTATGTTCAAAGTGGAATCCGGTAGCTTTACTAAGGATTACGATGAAAAGGCAGATCGTCTTGTATTCACAGTAAACGGCGAAGCGGCATTGAACACGTTGTCGCTAAAGCTTGCAGGCATGAGCGTTAACTCTGCAAGCTATGTGCTGCCTATCACCAACAACATTACCATCAATATCCAGTCCGGAAATGTGACGATCAATCAGGATACAGCTCTGCTGGCGGGCGTTGAGGTCAATATTGCCGAGGGCGCTGGCCTGACGGTTGCAAACGGGAAGAATATCTATTTCTATGACAGCGATGAGTGGAACTCCGACAACTTCGTCTGGGGCCCCTGCAAGTTTAAGTCCGTGGCCTATGCGCCTGGCAAGGCATATAACCGTTCTAACAACGATTTGGTCGATGCCAAGATGGATGTGAACGGCAGTGTAACGGCGATTGGCGCCATCTACACCACCGAGGGCGGTGCAAATATCTGCTCCAGCAGCGGCACCGGCAAGTACATTCAGCAGGGCACACCCGGCACGGCGACCGCAACCTATCAGTATAATGCGAGCAGCAATGCAGTGACTATCCCCATCACCGCCGCCAAGCTGCACAACGCCGACGGCAGCTATGCCGACACGAAAGGCAAGAACTCGGGTACTACATTCTATTATTCAAACGGTGTGTGGGGAACTGCCAAGCCCTGCGACCATAAAAATACCGAAATCCGCAACGCGAAGGACGCAACCTGCACCAAGGATGGCTACACCGGCGACACCTACTGCAAGGATTGCGGCAAGAAAATAGGCACCGGCACGGCTATTCCCGCCAAGGGCCACAGCTGGAATGAGGGCAAGATCACGACCGCTCCCACCTGTGAGAACGCCGGTGTCAAGACCTACACCTGCACAGTTTGCAATGCAACCAAGACTGAAGCAATCGACGCGACTGGACATGCTCCGGTTGCAGTTGCGGAACAGCCCGCTACCTGCACCGAGGCCGGTCATACGGCGGGCGTCAAATGCTCGGTTTGCGGCGCAACGATCTCCGGAATTGAAGTGATCCCGGCTACCGGTCACAAGCCGGAGATTCGCAATGCGGTCGAAGCAACGCTTACGACACCCGGTTACACCGGTGACACATACTGCACTGTCTGCAATGAACTGCTGAAACAAGGCACGGAAATTCCTAAGACCGGCGCGCATATCACTTGGGTAATTGATGGCAAGATCGTAGCTGAGGAAGATTATCTGAAGGGCACCATGCCTTCCTTCAAGGACAGTACGGATAAGGATCCTGACGACAACTGCCGCTACACCTTCACCGGCTGGAGTCCGGAGGTTGTGGTTGCTGAAGAGGATGCCACTTATACGGCACAGTACTCTGCAACTGCCCGTGTGTTCTACACCATCACCTTCAATGCCAACGGCGGCGAAGGCAGTATGGAGCCTCAGCGCTTTGAGGTCGGTGTGGACACTGCCTTGAATACCAACGCCTTTACCCGTGAGAACTACAAGTTCACCGGCTGGAACACTGCCGCAGATGGCAGCGGAGCCACCTATGCCGATGAGGGCGCAATTCTTGAACTGACCGGAGATATGACGCTGTATGCACAGTGGCAGTTCTGGAACGGCTGGTTTACGGATGTGAACGGCAAGCAGTACTACAAGGACGGCGAACTGCAGAAGACTGGTTGGACAGTCATTGACGGAAATACCTACTATCTGGACACCGAAACCGGATACGCGGCTACCGGAATCGCGACACTGATCCCCGATGGAGCAACGGAAGAAGCCCGCTGCGTCTTTGATGCGGAAGGCGTATTCCAGAGCGACGTTACCGGTGTTTACAGCGTCGGAAATGATACCTATTGGCTCAACAGCGGCATCATCGAAGAAGAAGCCGGCCTGAAGCGCGTTGTCAAGGAGAACGGTGAGATCAACTATTATTACTTCGCGGTCCAGAAGAATCTGGAGGAGCGCGAGGGTCTGACCCTCTCGGCAGCAGTGAAGAGCACTGTGCTGAACGGCCAGGATTGCTGGCTCCACAAGACCAATGGCCTTGCGCTTCCGGAATGGGGCTACTTCTTCGATGAAAACGGCGTCATTCTGCACGACGAGGACACCAGCAAGAACGGGACCCTGAAGGATGGCGAGGACCTCTACTACTATGTTGACGGCATCAAGGCCCCTGCAGGTATGATCAAGATCGGTGACGATTACTACTATGCCAACAGCAAGGGCAAGCTGATCGTGAACCAGACCTACTACTGCTCCAGAATGAACGGCCTGATGAAGGAAGGAACCTATGCCTTTGACGCAGAGGGCAAGCTCATTCCGGGTGCTACGGACAAGAATGGCATCGTGAAGGACGAGGACGGCGTGCTGCGTTACTATGTCAACGGAAAGGTAACCTACGTGGGCCTGATTGAAATTGACGGTGATTTCTACTATGTCCGCAGCAGCGGTGAGGTCGTGAACGATTGTGTGTACTACATTTCCTGGACGCATGGTCTGAAGGAAGCCGGCTACTACACGTTCGATGAGAACGGAAAGCTGACCGGCACTCCGAAGAATGGCATCGTCGAGGAAGATGGTGTTCTGCATTACTATGTCAACGGAACACTGACCTATGCGGGCCTCATCAAAATTGGCGATGATTATTACTATGTGAATTCCAAGTGCGAAGTGGTACGCGATTGTGATTACTACATTTCCTGGACGCATGGCCTGATGCCCCAGGGCAGATATCACTTCGACGCAGATGGCAAGCTGACAGGCAGCGTCGCACCTCTGAAAAACGGGATCTACGAGGAAGATGGAAGCCTGTACTTCTATCGGAACGGCGAACGTGCTTATGCCGGTCTGATCCAGATCGACGGCTACTACTACTATGTGCGTTCCACCTGTGAGGTCGTCCATGACCGCAGCTACTATGTGTACTGGACGCACGGCCTGATGCCGGAGGGATATTACAACTTTGACAGTGCTGGCCGGATGATTCTGGACAGCGAAACCGAGTAAATACACTGGAACCGCCGGGGCGCACCTTGGCGCCTCGGCGGTTCTCTTTTATCACACGACATCGGAGATGAGAAGAATGAAAGTGCTGTTTGTCAATTTGGTATATGGGACCGGAAGCACTGGAAAAATCATTGCTGATATCATGAACCTGCTGAAAAAGTATGGAAATGATGTAAAGGCTTTATACGGTACGGGAGCATGCTCCGACAATGCGGACACAGTGAAGGTGTCTGGAAAGCTGGAGTATTACTTTCACAACGCAGTATCACGATTCACAGACCACGCGGGTCTATATTCCTGGGCGGCGACCAGAAAGATGATCCGAGAAATCAGAGCGTTTCAGCCTGATCTGATCCACCTGCACACGCTGCACGGCTTCTATGTGAATTACGAGATGCTGTTCCGCTTTTTGAAGGAAGCGAATATTCCCGTCGTTTGGACTTTGCATGATTGCTGGACTTTTACCGGCCATTGCACACATTTCTCGCAAGTCAAGTGTATGCAATGGCAGACCGAGTGCCGGGACTGCAAATCGCTGTACCGGTATCCGCAATGCTATTGGAAGGGCGATGTAAGGCGCAACTTCCTTCGCAAAAAGAATGCCTTTACCGGTGTGAAAAATCTGACTATCACGACACCCTCGCAGTGGCTTGCGGAGCAGGCAGCGCGATCATTTTTGAAGGATTACCCATGCGTGGTTCTCCCCAATGGGATAGATCGCGCGATTTTTCATCCACAGCCCAGTAATCTACGAGAGAAATACCACTTGGAAGGAAAGAGGATTGTTTTGGGTGTTGCCAACACATGGAATGTGCGAAAGGGTTTGCCGGATTTGCTGACGCTTGCTGGCCGCCTCGGCTCTGACTATCAGGTGGTTTTGATTGGCCTAATCGAAAAGCAACTGCCGAATATTCCTTCCAATGTGCTTGGGCTTTTACGCACGGCAAATCAAATCGAATTGGCGCAATGGTACTCTACCGCAGATGTGTTTGTGAACCCTACCTATGAGGAAACCTTTGGCCTGACTACGGTAGAGGCCCAGGCATGCGGAACGCCAGTGGTGGTATACGAAACGGACGGTTGTCCTGAAACGGTAGCACCGGGAAATGGACGCTTGATTCCGCAGGGCGATATGCAGGCACTGGAGAATGCCGTGAGAGACGTGGCAGACAGCAACTGGCGTGCGGACCCTAAAAAAATGGTGCGTTTTGACAAGGACACGGTGTATCAAGGCTATGTCAAACTCTATGAAAATGTTTTGTCTACTTTGGGAAAAGGGCGTGTGATGGCCACATGAGAATTCTTTTTTGCAGTAACTACTTTACGCATCATCAGATCCCCCTATCCGATGCCCTCTATGAATTGACAAATCACAACTATTGCTTCGTGGCACATAAAGAGATGGATGCAGAGCGAAAGGACCTCGGATGGGGAAATGATTTGGTGCGTCCATATACCTGTTCGGCATCAGACCGGGAGGTTCAGAAGCAATTAAATGATCTGGATGTTTTGATAGCAGGTTCCTTTCCAGAGCGTCAGACAAAGGAATACGGCAAAAAGGCCAAATTATTTTTCCGATATTCCGAGCGACCGCTGAAAGCTGGAAATCCTGTTTTGAAATATATACCGCGATTTCTCAAGTGGCATTATTACAATCCACCTTGGCGGAAGACATATATGCTCTGCGCCAGTGCCTATACCGCGGGGGATTATGCAAAATTCGGCCTTTTCCATGATCGGTGCTACAAATGGGGTTACTTTCCGGAGACGATCCGGTATCCCAGCATTGATGACTTGATTGACCGCAAAGCAAAAGCAACCATTTTGTGGTGTGGACGCTTTCTGGACTGGAAGCATCCGGACGATGTGATTGAGGTTGCAAAGAGACTCCATGAGGCAGGATGCTGCTTCAAAATCGAGATGATCGGTACCGGTGAGATGGAGCGGCAGCTCAAGCAACAGGCTTCGGAAGCTGGACTTCTGGATGAAAATGTACGGTTTCTTGGGGCCATGTCTCCGGAAGCCGTGCGTCGTCATATGGAAAGCGCAGGCATCTACTTATTCACAAGTGACCGCCAAGAGGGCTGGGGCGCTGTGTTAAACGAGGCCATGAACAGCGGCTGTGCGGTGGTTGCCAGCGATGCAGCAGGGGCAACACCTTACCTCGTAAATGACGGCGTGAATGGAAGCGTTTATCACTCCGGCAATATTCAGGAGCTTTATGAAAAGGTACGACGGCTTCTTGAAAATACGACTATGCAGTATAGCTTTGGAAAAGCGGCGTACCTGACGATTACAGAATTGTGGAATGCAGAGGTTGCCGCAAAGCGATTTTTGCAGCTATCGCAGGCACTTTTGAACGGCACAGACGCTTCCGGCTTGTTTGCGAACGGTCCATGCAGCCTCGCAAAGCCGCTGCGGGAGGACTGGTATCAAAGATGAAGTTGAAGACTATCAAAAAACGAATTGTGATTTACCTTGTCAATCATGTCTTGGCCGGAACACGTTTTTTCCCCGCAAAGAGGAGCCTTCTTCGTTCCATCGGCTATGAGATCGGAGAAAATACCAAAATTGTCGGGCCGATTCATAATACAGGGACGCTCCGCATTGGTGCGAATTGTTGGATTGGATGCAATCTCACTGTCCATGGAAATGGGACAGTGACGATTGGAGATAACTGCGATATTGCTCCGGATGTCACCTTCCTGACAGGTGGACACCAGATGGGCGACCATAGCAGGCGGGCTGGAAAAGGCGAATCCTATCATATTACAGTAGGCAGCGGCGTATGGATCGGTGGTCGGGTTACGCTCCTATTGAATACGAGCATTGGGGATGGAAGTATGATCGCAGCCTGTGCCTGTGTTCCTAAAGATGTGCCGGCGGATACGATGGTGGCCGGTGTCCCAGCCAAAGTGATGAAGGAGCTTGAAGATTTTGCTGCAGTCGCTCAGAAAGAATAAAGTCGTTAAAAATGCCGGATGGATCATCGGTGGCAAAGTGGCGAACAAGCTGCTGGCCTTTGTCGTTGGTATTTTTGCGGCGCGCTATCTTGGCCCAAGCAATTACGGCCTGATCAATTACGCGGCGGCATATGCGGCATTCTTTGCCTCGCTCTGTACGCTTGGCATTAACAGCGTGATCGTTAAGAACTTTGTGGATCATCCGGATCAGCAGGGCGAAACAATTGGAACGACCCTGCTGCTGCGGGCGATCTCAAGTCTGCTGTCTGCGCTGGCAATCATCGGCATTGTCAGTGTTGTGGACAGAGGGGAACGTCTCACCATTGTGGTTGTGGCGCTGTACAGCATTGGCCTCATTTTTCAGGTGTTTGATACCCTCAACTACTGGTTTCAGGCCAGGCTCCAGTCCAAGTATTCCGCCATTGCCGAACTCGTCTCGTATGCGGCAATGTCTGTGTACAAAATTATTTTGCTTGCGCTTGGGAAAAGCGTGGAATGGTTCGCCGTTGCAAGCGCATTGGATTACATCGTACTTGCGGTGTTTTTGCTGATTGCTTATTTCAAAAATGGCGGAACAAGATTCCGTTACTCTCTGGAAAAAGCAAAGGAGCTTCTGCAAAGCAGCGGCAGCTTTATCATAGCCGGGCTGATGGTCTCCATCTATGCTTGTACAGATAAGCTGATGCTCAAGCAGATGCTTGGCGCAGATGCCGTCGGACATTATTCACTTGCTTCGACGGTCAGCGTTTCATGGGCCTTTATTCTCTCAGCAATCATTGATTCCCTTTATCCGGAGATCGTGCAGAGTTTTCAGAAAGACCGCCTGCGCTATGAGCGGAAGAACCGGCAGCTCTACGCAATTGTTTTTTATGTGTCCCTGTTCGTATCCGCAATGATCTGCCTTGTCGCAAAGCCTTTTATTTTGATTCTCTATGGAGAAAACTATCTGCCGGCAGTCGGGCCTCTGCGCATCGTGGTTTGGTACACAGCGTTTTCCTACCTTGGTGTTGCCAGAAATGCATGGATGGTATGTGAAAACAGGCAGAAATATCTGAAATACCTGTATGTCAGTGCGGCTGCACTTAATGTTGTGCTGAACCTTGCGCTGATCCCATCGTGGGGAGCATCTGGAGCCGCTGCGGCCTCGCTAATCACCCAGGCTTCGACAACAGTGATTCTTCCCGCAATAATAAGGCCTTTGAGACCAAACTGTAGACTGATGCTTGATGCAGTACTTTTTCGCGGGATTTTTCCAAAAAAGAATGAAAGCACAGCAAGGAGAAATTGGAGATGAGTGTTCTTTTCGGCAAAAGAACAAATGCCGCTAATACAATAACTATTGTGGGGCTGTTCCTCTTTTCGGTCGGTGCCTTCAATCTTCCTGGTCAAATTTTCTTCGCATTGACTCTTTACTTTTTTATATGGAAATCGAAAACCATTGTCATTGAAAAGCATGATGTTATTCTCTTGCTTTTTTCGACATCCTATTTTGTTATTTATACTTTTAACTTTGGATTTGCGGTAAAAAGTCTAATCATATATCTTTGGGGACCTTGGGCAGCCTACTTGTTCGGAAAGTGGTTTGTTTTATCTGATAATAGCGACCGTTCGTTTCAAGAAATGACGAATACGCTAACATTTGGTTTCTTTCTGCACGGCGTTTTGAATCTGCTCGCATATCTTAAATCAGACTACTATGCGCAATATGCTTATCAAAGAGTGTCCGTCGATTTTTGGCGTGGTGACATGGTTTCAGTTATCTCTACGGGGTTTATGTTCACATTTGCGGTTGCTCTTTCAACTTCAATCCTGTTCTCCCATTGCGGGGTTCGAAAAAAGCTTATAGCGCTGGCGGTTCTATTGATGAGTACGTTTGAAGCATCGTTCTTTGCCTATCGAACGATGATATTCATTGTTTTAATTCTTGTTGCTTTTAACCTACTTCGTTGGCTTCATGACTCATCTGTGCGAATCAGCAGAAAAGCTTTGCTCATTGGGCTTGCCGCGCTCTTTTTTGTTGCGATATTTGCAATTGTGTTCCTGAATGCTTTCGGAATTCAAGATGAATTGCTGTCTTTGAAAATTGTACGGCGACTGCTATACGGTGACAAATCTTCGAGGTTTAAAACATGGACCTCATATTTGTTTTCGGGGGATTGGCTTCGTTATCCCTTTGGAGGCCAGAAGAGTGAATTCGCATATCACGGAGAGTGGGTACACAATCTATGGCTTGATATTTTAAATAAGGTTGGACTGATTCCCTTTGTAATCGCTGTAATATTTACGATAACGAGCATACGGTCTGCATATGGTGCCGCTGTGCGTATGAAAAAAGCAAACCACAATTTGCTATCAAATCAAATTGCAAGTTTAGGTTTAGGTGCATTGCTGATCTGTATGCCTGAGCCTGTTGTTGATGCAAATCCGTATTTTTTCTTTGCTATTCTAATGCTATTGGGTGGCATCAAAGGAGTGGAGTGCTCATTCGGCAAGGAAGATACCGCTGAATCGGAAAGGGGATTCTAAAGACATGTCTCAATTCAAAGATAAAATACTGCTCATTACCGGTGGGACAGGCTCCTTTGGCAACGCTGTGCTGCGCCGCTTCCTGACCACCGACATTGCAGAGATCCGCATTCTCTCACGGGATGAGAAGAAGCAGGATGATATGCGGCATACCTATCAGGAGCTGTATCCGCAGTATGCGGAAAAGATCAAATTCTACATAGGCGATGTGAGGGATTACAATTCCATTCTGAATGCGTTCCGCGGTGTGGACTATGTATTTCATGCCGCCGCCCTCAAGCAGGTACCCTCCTGCGAGTTTTACCCCATGGAGGCGGTCAAAACCAACGTGGCCGGTTCTGACAATGTGATCTCCGCATGTGTTACAAACCATGTGAAGAAGGCCATCTTCCTGTCCACGGACAAGGCGGCCTATCCCATCAACGCTATGGGCATGACGAAGGCTGTCATGGAGAAGAATGTGATTGCCCGTTCCAGACAGATGCTGCCTGGAGATCCGGTTCTGTGTTTGACGCGGTACGGCAACGTCATGGCTTCCCGCGGCTCGGTCATCCCGCTGTTCTGCGACCAGATCGACGAGGGGAAGCCCTTGACGATCACGAATCCCAATATGACCCGTTT